>JADMIO011305981.1_pt1 | contig 107516 bp, 83 predicted proteins | sample 8958161 | NCBI WGS metagenome assembly JADMIO01 (sample SAMN16585339, study PRJNA669376) | soil metagenome | isolation source: Crop rotation soil | place: USA: Cullars Rotation, Alabama | collected 2011
GCCGCGACTTCAAGTCACGTGAATTCCAAGCTTCGGATCCCACTGTGCTGGAAAGTGGTTTGATAAGTACGTGAAGAATGCCGGGCCACGAAGCAAGCAGGATGTGGCGGAATCAAAATAAGTAGACCGTCTTTTTTGGAGTGCGCTGACTTGTCAGCGCTTTGGTGTCGCGTGGACCGAAAGCGGCGACGAGTCGCCGCACTCCAAAATCAATAGGTCGGCGTGCGGCTTTGAGGAGTAACGGTAAGTCGGGAACGCATTCGTTGCTGCCACATTCGCCGCGTTCCCTGTTCTTCGAATTGATTCATAATATCGGTGAGCGTTTCACCACCGAACTGCCGCATCTTCAGATACAGCAGCGCCGGAACTATCGACATCAACGGCAGCACAAAAATATTAATCAGTTCGATAAACTGAGTTCCGATCTTGAACTTTGCCGAGTGTTGAATTTGTTTTTGTGTTCCGCCGACCGCCACACCGACCAGCCCGCCGATTATCGAGCTCACCACGATTGGCACCAGGAACTGAATGCAGGTCACCAGGATAATCGTGCGCCAGGATCGTGAGGCCAGCGCGCGGGCCCGCTGACGCGCGGCTTTTTTCTCGAGTCCTTCCATCAACACCACCGGGCCCCACAGCAGGTAACGAACCGTCATCACCATGCCTGGAACAACAAACAAGATCCACCCCAAAAGGATCCGCAGGCCGATGAGAATGCCCGTCTTAAGAAACGGCCGCCACCGCTGCCGCAGCACCTGAAACGCAGCCCGCAAGCGTACCGGCTTCATGGGCATCACCGCGAGTTGCGTCACAATGATGGCCGTGACACCCGAAATAATTGATGCGGTGAGAAACTTTGAAACCACTGAGAGCAGCGCAATCGGGACGCCAATCGCAATCGTCTGTCCCTTACTAAGATGATCGTCGGCCAGGCGTAGACCTACGGTCATCAGGATAATGATGAAGGTGGGAATGTGCGCCAACAGCGACAACTTCAGGAACTCGGGAAAATACTCGCTGTAGAGCGCAAACGCCCGCCGGTAGAGCGTCCCCAGGCCGTCGGCATTCGCGCGTATGGAGCTGGCCATAGCCAGGGCCGTTTGCGGTCGCGCCGCCGGATCTTTGGACAATGCGGACATCAACACCGCCGCGACACGCTTCGGTACTTTTCGGTTTACGTCACGGATCGGGGGGATCGGACTGTCCTTGTGCGCGCGAATGATGGAGTTAGTATCGCCGGTAAAAGGTGTGGATCCGGACAACATCTGATAAGCAATGATGCCCAGACTGTAAATGTCGGAACGAGCGTCGAGTCGTTCGCCGCGACATTGTTCAGGCGACATGTAAAGCGGCGTGCCGAGAATCGCGCCGACGCGAGTCAAACCCGAAGCATCCGCAGGCGGAGCCATAGTCGTGCGCCGTCCGCCGACCGTATCGCGGGCCTCTTGAAAGATTCGAGTCGCCGGCTCTGTCTCGTCGCCGGCATCGCCATTGCTCTCTGAATCCGGCTGCGAGTTTTGAATCAACGTCGCGGCTTCCAATTCCGGCGGAGGGGGCATCGTGCGCCGGGGTTCGACAGCGGCGGCTGTGGCGGCGATCGCCCCACTCGCCACGCTGGCGGGCGTGAGGGTGGGTGCTTCTTCGTCATTCAACTGCGGCATCGCGCGAGGCAAAGGCGCTGCCGTGCTGACTTGACCAAGCTTAGCGATGCCGAAATCGAGCACCTTCACTCGATAACCGCCGAGACCATTCGGCTCGAGCCAGATGTTGTCGGGCTTCAGGTCTCTGTGGACGATGCCCTGCTGATGCGCATCGTGCACCGCGGCACAAACCTGTTCGAGGATGTCTACCACCCAATACAACGGCAAGCGGTTCTCTTCGGCGAGCACGTCGCTTAACGTGCAGCCATCGAGATATTCCATCACGAGATAAGCCACGCGATCCGGGCCGCTGCCTGAGAATCCAAAGTCCGTGACATCGACGACATTCGGATGACGCAGACGTCCGGCGGCGCGGGCCTCGCGCTTGAATCGTTCGACGAACTCCTCGTTGCGCATGAACTGCGGCGCAATCAACTTCAGAGCGACATAGCGTTCCGTGCCCAGATGGGTCGCGAGATAGACCGCACCCATGCCGCCCTGGCCGAGCAGTCGTTCCAGACGATACTTATCGTCCAGTGTTTCTCCGACGTAGCGTTCAAGATTGGTCATTCAAAAAATTAGAATTGCGCTGGCAACGACAAATGGGACGTATGCGACAAATGGGACATATGTGACAAATGGGACTTATGGGGCGCTGTGACATTTGTGCATAGGTTCCATTTGTCGCATACGTCCCATTCGTCCTATTTGTCCCATTTGTCCGATCGGCCCATGTGTTTCATTTGTCAGTTTTTCCGGCGCAAACTATCGTCAGTCCAAAAGCCCTTCAACAATTCAATACGCGGCGCGCCTGGCCCGGGTTTCGCGACAACTGTGACCACGTCGTAACGAAAAGGGGATTCAAACACGCCGAACATCTTCCGATAGCCGCGCGCCGCGCGCGCCAGTTGGCGGCGCTTGCGCAAATCCACATTCGCCTGCGGCGGCGCGAAATCGTCAGAGGCCCGCGTCTTAACTTCAACGAAACAAAGGATGGGACCGTCATAGGCGACGATGTCTATTTCTGCGTTCACCACTGCGTCGCGAGTGTTGCGGCCAATGGGCAGACTAAAGTTCGCCGCCACGATCCGATAGCCGGCATGCTCGAGCTTCTCAATAGCCAGAGCCTCGCCTTGTGCTCCTAACTCGAAGTGAGGCGCGCGCGTCTGCGTGACGACGTCATCCGAATTGTGCCGTATCCATCGCAAGACGGTTTTTACTCCGCGGCTTGAGCCTGTTTGCGCGTACCCTTTTTTTCAGGCTCAGCGGTCGCTGTCTGAGCTCCCGGCGCGTCTTTACCTTTCTTTGGTCTTCGCTTTCCGAACGTGCCCCGCCAGATTTTGCCGCGGCGGCTGCGTTGATCACCCTTGCCCATTGATTATTCTCCTTTGCTGAGTGTTGCGATGCATCATTACTTCTTCATCAAATCCAAAACCGCCGAGGTCATCGCCTTCACGCCGGTGCGGAGGGTTGGTTCCGGCAACGGCGCAAACAAACTGGAATGCAGCGAAGGCAATGGCGTGCCTGACTTCCGGCTCGCTTCGACCTTCGCCGGATCAACGGCCCCCAGCCAGAGAAAACAACTCGGAATCTGGCGCTCGAGGCTGTATGTGCCAAAGTCCTCGCTGGCCATCAGCGGCGCTCCTTTGATTACATTATCGGGGCCGATTGCCTTGCTGAGCGCGCCGGCCACTCGCTCTGTCAGCGCCGGATCGTTATAGAGTGACGGCGCCTGGTCCGCCACCACTTTCATGATCGGCATGCGGTCTTCAGGAACGCCGGCCGCCATCGCCGCGCCTCGGGCGATGCGTTCAATTGAAGCGAGTATATGCTGGCGCACTTCTTCCTTATAAGTTCGAATAGTCAGCTGCAAGGCAACCTCGTCGGGAATGATGTTGTGTTTGGTGCCGCCGTGGATCGATCCGACGGTGACCACCGCGGGATCGAGCGGTGAATTTTCGCGGCTCACAATTGTTTGTAGCGCGAGCACGATCTGGGCCGCGATTACCACCGGGTCCTTCGTCGCTTCCGGCTTCGAGCCGTGGCCGCCCATACCACGAATGGTTAGATCGACCGACGTCGAGCTGGCCATCGCATAACCGGGCGTGTAACTGATCTTTCCAGCCGGGATATCGGCACTGTCGTGGAGGCCGATGATAAAGTCAGGCTTTGGAAACCGCGTATACAAATTGTCGGCCATCATCGCCTTCGCGCCGTTCACCGTTTCCTCAGCGGGTTGTCCAATCAACACGAGTGTGCCGCGCCATTGGTCCTTTAACTGCATCAGCATTTTTGCCGTGCCGATCATGTTGGTGATGTGAATGTCATGACCACACGCATGCATCACGCTCACTTCCTTGCCGGCATCGTCTTTCGCTTTGACCGTGCTGGCATAGGGCAGACCGGTTTTTTCCTCAACCGGCAGCGCGTCCAGATCGGTCCGCATGAGGACGGTTGGTCCGCTGCCGTTTTTCATTACCGCGACTACGCCGTGCCCCTGCCACGGTCCGCCGTCATATTTGCCGACGCCTTCAGTGACAGTGAAGCCCAGCTCGCGTAGTTGGGCCGCCAGAAAAGCGGCGGTCTTCGCCTCGTAATGTGAAAGCTCCGGGGCCGCATGAAGCATTTTGTAGGTGCTGACCAGTTGCGCGATTTCACGATCGATGAGCGCGTCTAGCGACTGTTGGGCTGACACTGGCGCAGAAATCAGGATGCCAAGTAAAACAACGAGAATTGCAGATTTTTTCATATGAGCTGACGGATAGATCAGGATTTGCGACGCCAAGATACCCCACGGATTTTCTTACGACAAGTTGGAGGATGAGGTGAGAGTGGCGGCTTTAGCCGGCTAGTGTGTCAGAAAAAAGCCCAACTGAAGTTGGTACTCTGACAATTCAAACAGCCGGGTAATCCGTATCGAGCCCGGGCGCTCCTAACCCTGGTGCGGCCAGCATCAGACCGATGATTGTCTTGGCATCTTCAATCTCACCGCCGGTTACCATCTGTAGTGCTCGCTCGATTGGCAGACGCACGATGTCGATGAATTCATCGTCCTCGAGCCTTTGCGCCGTTTCAGTGAGTTCGGTTGCCAGGAAGACCCACATCTTCTCTTCGAGGAAGCCGGGCGAGACAAAAAATTCGCACAGCTTTTCCATCCGTCCCGCGCGCAATCCCAGCTCTTCTTCCAACTCGCGGGCGGCGCCGTCTTCGGGCCGCTCTTGATCGTTAAGTGTGCCGGCGGGCAATTCCAACAGATACTTCACTGCCGGATGCCGGTACTGCCGCACCAGCGCGACACTGCCGTCGTCAAAAGCAGGCAGAATTACGGCGCTGCCGGGATGATGGACAACTTCGCGGACGTAAGTGTGATCACGCTCTCGCACGGTGTCGACGGTGACACTGAAGACCCGACCGGCAAAAACTTTTTTTGAATCAAGAAACTCAGGTGTTTCGCTCATAAGATTTTTGACAGTGTAATTTGAAGAGCTTGGGCCAGGCAATCGTTACAAACCACGAGGCTCGTAGGACAATGGCTATGCCACTTCGATGCGCGGCAAGTCTATGACTTGCCGCTGGCATGCCCATCCCTTTTCCTTCGGGTCTCAGACCCGAATTTAGCGTTCACAGACCGCCCGGGATTCAGGAACGCTTGTGCGGCAAGTCATTATTAGACTTGCCCGCGCATCGGAGTGGCATAGCCATTTGCTGAGAAGCCTCAGACTTTCCGGACCTTTGTTCGCTATCTCCGCAACGCTTCGCCAACCAGATAGAGCGATCCGGTAACACAGATCAGGCCATCTGCAGGTGTGATCTCTCTGGCGATCGCCAATGCCTCGCGGACGGATCGGGCGAAGTGAATATTGGCCGGATCGAATTCTGCCGGCACGGCGGCTTTGAGGAGTTCGATTTCAGCCGCGCGTGGATTATCGATCTCCGTCAAAATCAGTTGGGCAGCTTTGGGAAACAGAGTCGCAGCCATTTCCGGCAGACGCTTGTCGCGCATGGCCCCGAAGATCATCGTGATCGGGCCGCGCACAAATTCGTCCAGATAGGCTCGGAGTGCCGCCGCCGCGGCAGGATTGTGCGCCCCGTCAAACAACAATGGTGGCTTGCCTGTCCAAAGCTCCAGCCGTCCCGCGTGCGTTGCGTTCGCGAGGCCATTTACGATTGCGTCGCGACTGATCGCGAAGCCGCGTTCACGCAGAGCCTCAGCCAGCGCCATGGCGGTGGCCGCATTTGCCAGCTGATGCCGCCCGCGCAAGCCTAACAACACGTCTTCGTACGAATCATCCTGAGTGCGCAATGCGATGCGGCCACGGCCATCCGGCAGCACGCTCAACCACGTCGCATCGCAGAACCTCGATGAGTCGACGTGATGATCAGAGTGGTCCGCTTGCACTAACACTGGTTCAACCGCAGTTTCTTTGCAGCGCGCGATAATGACGTTCATCGCTCGCTCATCCTGTGGCGCTATTACCGCGGTGACACCCGGCCGGATGATCGCCGCTTTTTCCGCAGCGATCTCTTGGATGGAATTTCCCAAATACTCTTCGTGATCCATGGCGACGGACGTGATCGCAACGATGTCGGCGCGCGCGGCGGTAGTCGAATCAAGCCGCCCACCCAAACCTGTTTCGAGTATGGCCAGGTCCACGGCGGCCTCGCGAAAAGCCAGCAGTGCTATTGCGGTCACGTGTTCGAAGAACGTCGGGAGGGTTTCCAATTGCTGGTTCTGGATTAGTTGCTCGGCGGCGGATTTGACCTCGGCGGTGAAGCGAGCGAAATCGCCTGGTGCGATAGGTTCATCGTTAATCTGGATGCGTTCGGTGATTGAAATCAGGTGCGGCGAAGTGAAGCGGCCGGTGCGAATGCCGGCCTCACGGCAGATCGAATCGAGAAAAACCGCGACCGAGCCCTTGCCGTTCGTACCGGCGATCTGCACTGCGGCAAAATCTTTTTGCGGATTTCCGAGGGCCTCGAGCAGCACCTCAGTGTTGCGAAGGCCCAGTTTGATGGTCAGTGTCTCGTGACCGAGGCTGAGGAGATAAGAGAGGGCCTGCTCGAACTGCATTTCTCTGTGTTCCTCTGGGCCTCTGCGGTTATTTGACGTTGCTGGATTTCACCACAGAGATACGGAATAACCACAGAGAATCACAGAGACTGTGTACTGGAAACGTGAAACTTCAAACTTGAAGCCTGAGACTTGTCGCTCATATCGGGATTCATCATGAAGTTGAGCGACTTGACCAGAAATTCGCGCATCTCGCGGCGGTCGACAATCTCGTCGATCATGCCATGCTCCAGCAGGAATTCTGATCGCTGAAAATCCTTCGGCAGCTTTTGCCGGATTGTCTGCTCGATCACCCGGGGTCCGGCAAAACCGATCAGCGCTTTCGGTTCGGCCACGATCAAGTCTCCGAGCATCGCGAAACTGGCCGTGACACCGCCGGTGGTGGGATCGGTCAGCACGGAAATGAATGGCAGGTGCCGCTCTTCCAGCGCCGCGAGCGCCGCCGAAATCTTCGCCATCTGCATTAGGGAGAGCGTGCCTTCCTGCATGCGCGCGCCGCCGGAGGCCGAAAACATGATTACTGCGCCGCGCTCGTTGATGGCCCGTTCAATCAGGCGGGTGATCTTTTCGCCGACGGCCGAGCCCATCGAACCGCCGATGAAGTTCATGTCCATCGCGCCCGCCAGCACGCGATGACCCCCGACCTTGCCGCGCGCGGTGATGACTGCTTCCGGCAGACCGGTCGCGCGCTGTGCCTGCGAGATCCGGCTCGAGTACGGCTTGCTGTCCACAAACTCGAGCGGATCGGTCGAGACGACCTCGCTGTCGAGTTCCTCGCAATACGCGTCGTCGAAGATCTTCTCGAGCCGGTCGTAGGCGCCGATGCGAAAGTGGTAATTGCAGTGGATGCAGACCTGAAGGTTCTCTTCGAGTTCCTTTTTGTAGAGATGCTCGCTGCACTCTTCGCAGCGCACGAAGACATTCTCAGTGCGGACAACGCGGTCCTTTTCGCTGACCGGTTCGATCTTGCCTTTCTTTTTACGAAACCAGGGCATAAAGCAAAAGCCACTCTGAGCTCAGGCTGAAGTTCTATTGTTACGAATTAATATTGGTTGAAACAGAGGTTAGCACAAAAGGTCGGTCAGCTTCCACGGCGTAGCTTCTCGAAAAGGCTGTGTCACTCGGATTTCATTTCACGCGCTTTTGCTTCCATGGCTCTTGCCTCACGTTTCCTACCCAACTGCGATAGCACATAAGCCCAACGCTCGTAGACATACGAGTACTTCGGATTAATCTCTATAGCGCGCTTGAACTTCTCGATCGCTTCTGGGTATTTGTGCAAATTATCAAGCGCCATTCCCCAGCCTAAGACAGCGTCCACGTCGTTTGAATTCAGCTCGACGGCTTTACGATATTTCTCGATCGCCTCATCGAACTTGCCAAGATTCAGGAGGGCCATCGCCCAGCCTCTAAAAGAGTGTCCAGCTTTTGGATCCAGCTCTGCGGCTTTTTGATACTTCGGCAGCGCCTCGTCATATCGCTCGAGCGCATACAATGCGCGGCCCCAAGAATAGTACGCCTGGGCATAATTGCTCTGATGCGTGACAGCTTCCTCACACTTGCTCAACGCGTCCTCAGGCTTTTGGAGTTCCACCAAACTAGCACACCAGTTGCGCAAGGGAATCGAGGGGTTAGTCATTAGCGTGGTGGCCTTCTTATATTTTTCAATTGCCTCGGTGTGTTTCCCCATTTGGCTTAGGGCATTGCCCCAGTTGTTGAAATAAGCGGGATCACTCGGATCGATGAGCGTTGCTCTCTCGTAATTTGTGCTCGCTTGCTCGAGTTGTTTGCGCTTTCGAAACATTTCGCCAAACATGTAATAGACAATTGCGCGGTTGGTGTCGCTCTTCAACACCTCGTTCAAAGCAGCTTCAGTTTTCACAAAGTCTTTGTCATGGTCCGGGTTGTCGAGAAAGTAACCGGCGGCCAGCAGCGGACTTCTGGCCATCACTACTTCCTCCGCTCCCATTGTGACGAGCTCATCGAGTGTCGAAGCGCGTAACAATTTGGCGGGATGGTTGTCTTGTCTCAACAATAAACAGAGCTGCTCACCCTCTTTGCTGATGCTCCCGCCGACCCGCTGCTCCGGAAGATTGAATGCATATCTGGCGTAACGGATGATCGTTCGTAGCGAGAGATTGCCGCCGGGAACGTCGATGTCGGGCCGTTCGTTGTCAGGCTGCAATTTGAGCGGGGCAATCTCACTGCTTGAGAGATAGTTTGTGCCGCCGTTTAAGACTTCCTGGATGCCGTCGTTAAGTCGCAACGCCAGCACGGTCGACGAGTGGCCACGGTCAGAAAGGTCACGCGGTACTTCAATGGGATTGATTACCAGTGTTTTCTGTCGTAGTTCTCTGTACGCCGACCATCCCAACAGAATCAGGAGTGTGACGACGATCGAATTCAGCAGCAGCTTGCGAAGGTTTTCCGACCAGTCTGCGCACCCACCCACAAACCTGGAAAACAAGCGCCGTTGCTTCGGTGCGGCTGGTATTTCCGGTGCTGTATTTTTGGTCGCGGCCTTCGTAAGAGGGATCAACGAATGCGGATCAAACGCAGGTCTGAATTCATCCGCTGGCGCTGGTCCTGGCGTTGTCGTAGTGGCCTGGATGGCGTCAGCAGATTCACCGTTCGGGGCCGGCGCCACAGGCGGTTCTTTCGAAATTTCTGTAGGACTTGGGGGTATATTCATGGTGGTTTAGTGACTGCCGATCCGTCAATGCGCGGATCGAAGCATAAACCGGGAGTTGAGGCAAGTTTTTGGATCAAAACTCGATCCCTCTTTGTGCCCGAATTCCGGCCTGAAATGGGTGTTTTATTTCGGTCATTTCAGTCACCAGATCAGCAGCTTCGATCAATTGTTTCGGCGCGTCACGACCGGTGACCACGATGTGCAGCGCCGGTTGTTCAGCCCGCGCCCTCTTTAATTCATCGACAATTTCATCGATCGGCAGAAAGCCGTAGCTGAGGCAGTAAACCAGCTCGTCGAATACCAGCATGTCGTATTCACCGGTCCGCAGCTTTTCGACACAGAGGTCCCACGTCTTGCGCGCAGTCTGTTGGTCCTGCTCTGGATTCTTCGTGTCCCAAGTGAAGCCGTCGCCCATGGTGTGGACCTCGATGCCCAGCTTTTCGGCAGACACGTGCTCGCCATAGCGATCGTTGCGCGACTTCATGAACTGGACCATGCAGCAGCGCAAGCCCTGCCCGGCCGCGCGCATCATTAGACCCAACGCACTGGTGGTTTTTCCTTTTCCGTTGCCGGTGTGGACAAAGAGGAGGCCGCGCGTATTTTCCTGGTAATCAGCGCGGCGCCATTTGTATTTACGTTCGATTGGCATCGTCAGTGGTTAGTTGTCAGTGGTCAGTGGGTAGTTGTCAGTGGTTAGTGGTCAGTTGCACTGGCGGGAGCGAGTTTCATGACTCTCGAGGTCAACTGCACAAGGCGTTCAACTGACCACTGACTACTAACAACTGACTACTAACAACTGACCACTGACAACTGACCACTAACAACTGACCACTAACAACTGACCACTGACTATTAACAACTGACTACTTCAGCGCATCTTCAGTCAGGTCTTTGAGGCCGTTGGCGCGCTTGACGGCGTCCTGAAGCAGTGGCACGACCTGGTGCTCAATCTCTTCGGACGAACCTTTGAGGGTACAGCCGGCAGCGTTGCGATGACCGCCGCCGCCGAACTGTTCGGCTATTCTGGCCACGTTAACGTCGCCTTTGGAACGCAGGCTGGTGCGGTAAACTCCGGTCGAGGTCTCTTTGAACAGCGCGGCGGCTTCGACTTCACCAACGGCCAGCGGATAGTTCACAAAGCCGTCAGCGTCTTCTTCCGAAGCGCGCGTCTCTTCCTGCATCGCGATGGTTTGCCACATCCAGGCCACGTGACCGGTATCGTCGCGTTTGGCGGTGGCCAGCACGTGGCTCAGCAATTCGATCTTGGGCCATTGATAGCTGCCGAAGATTGCTTCCGCGGTCTTCGCCGGCTTCACCCCCGTGCGCACCAGCTCTGAAGCAATCTTAAAGGTCCGCTCTGTGGTGTTCGAGTAATGAAACGATCCGGTGTCGGTGAGCAGCGCCGTGTAGACGCACTCGGCAATCTCTTTGGTGACGCGGACGCCGGTCGCTTTGCAAAGGTTGTAGATCATCTCGCCGACGGCCGAAGCGGTCGAATCGATCCAGTTGATGGTGCCGAAGAGTTCAGTCGTGGAATGGTGATCGATATTGACGACGAACTGCTTTTCCAGATCGATCAATCCTGGCCGATCGATGTCAGAGCACTCGATGACAAAAACGGCGTCGTACGAGCGATCGACTGCCGGGGTAACGCGGATGGTCCGGGCGCCGGGCAATTGCTGGTACGCATGCGGCGCGGGGTCCCGCATAATTACTTCGACATCCTTGTTGAGTGCTTTCAGCAGCCAGAAAAGGCCGAGTGAAGATCCGAGGCTGTCACCATCGGGCCGCACGTGGGAAGTAATCGCGAACCGATCCTTCTTTTCAATTAGTTCAACTACCTGACTAAGCATTTGGGCAAATGATCGCTCGTAAATGGCGGTGGTCTGCCGTCTTACGATTGACCTGGTTTTATCTCTTCCAGCAGCGCATTGACCCGCGTGGCCTTCTCTTCGACCGTGTCGCGCACAAAGTGAAGCGCGGGAGTATGCCGCAAATTAAGCGCAAAGCCAAGTTGCTTGCGCACGTAAGGAGCCGCGTGACGCAGCGCCAGCATGGCCTGCTCGTGCTCCTTTTCGTCCCCTTCGACGGTCACGTAAACGCTGGCGTCGCGCAAATCCGCGGCGACGCGAACTTCGGTGACGGTGATCATGCGGAGGCGCGGATCCTCCATTTCGTAACCGACAATCTGCGCGATCTCTTCCCGCAAACTCTCAGCAATACGCTCCGGACGATGCATAATCCGACACCAGAGGTCGAAGTCAGACGTCTGAATTCTGACGCCTGTTCTCTACAGTTCAGTGGCCGCGACCTTCTCGATCACATAAGCCTCGATCTGATCGGAGACTTTGACGTCGTTGAAATTCTCGAGGCCGATACCGCATTCAAAGCCTTCGCGAACTTCAGACACGTCGTCCTTGAAACGCCGCAGCGAGGCAATATTGCCTTCCCAGGTTACGACGCCGTCGCGAATTAAACGGGCGCGCGCGTTCCGGCGAATAAGACCGTCGATCACCATACAGCCGGCAACTGCGCCCACGCGCGGCACACGGAACACCTCGCGCACAGAGGCCTTGCCGAGAATCTTCTCTTTCTCGATCTTCTCGAGCATGCCGATCATCGCGGCCATAATTTCTTCTTCGACCTTGTAAATGATCGAGTGCAGCCGGATATCCACGGCTTCCTGTTTGGCCAGATCGTTCGCGCGGGATTCCGGACGGACGTTGAAGCCGATGATCACCACGGCCGTAGAAGCCGAGCCCGCCTGCGTGGCGGATGCGAGCAACACATCGGATTCGGTGATCGCTCCGACGCCTGAGCGGATGACTTTTACCTTCACCCGTTCGCTGGACATCTTCTGTAACGTCGATTTCAGCACCTCAACCGAACCCTGCACGTCAGCCTTGATGATCACCAGCAGTTCCTTGACCTCGGTTTCACCGAGCGCCTCGATACCGCGTTTGGTTGTCTTCAACAGCGTGCGTTGCCGCTCGAGTGTCTGCCGGTGACTGGAAATTTGCTGAGCGCGGCTGACGTCAGCGACCACCTGGAAAGACTCGCCGGCTTGCGGCACTCCCTGAAGGCCGAGGACCTCGACCGGAGTGGCCGGTCCGGCTTCGCTCACCGGCTCGCCGCGATCATTGAACATGGCGCGGACCTTGCCGAAAATCTGGCCGACGATAAATGGATCGCCAACCCGCAGCGTGCCCTGTTGCACGAGCGCGGTAGCGACTGATCCGCGACCGCGATCCAGCTTGGCTTCGAGCACGACACCGGACGCCAGCCGCGTTGTGCTGGCGCGCAGATCGAGGATGTCCGAAGTAAGCAGGATGGTTTCGAGTAGCGTGTCGAGGTTCTGCTTCTTCTTGGCTGAGACTTCAACCATTTCGGTCTCGCCGCCCCAGGCCACCGGATTCAGGCCCTGCTGCGACAGCTCTTGCCGGACACGGTCTGGATTAGCGTCAGGCTTGTCCACCTTATTGATAGCCACCACGATGGGAACGCCCGCGGCGCGCGAGTGTTCAATAGCTTCGATTGTCTGTGGCATGACGCCGTCGTCCGCCGCGACCACCAGGACGACGACGTCGGTGGCTTTGGCGCCGCGGGCGCGCATCAGGGTGAAAGCTTCGTGACCGGGCGTGTCGAGAAAAACAACCCGCCGTTTCTCGTCAGGATTATCAGGACTCGGAACTTCGACGCTATAGGCGCCGATGTGTTGAGTGATACCACCGGCTTCGCCACCGGCGACATTGGTCGTGCGAATCCCGTCGAGCAATGAAGTCTTTCCATGATCGACGTGGCCCATGACCGTGACCACTGGCGCGCGCGGCACCTCGACATCGTCTGCGTCGGCCGCAATCAACTCTTCAAATTCTTCCTCGGCCACCATCTCTTCGAAAGGCACAAACGCCACGTCATAGCCGAATCGTCTGCCGAGGTCCGCGGCCACTTCATCGTTAAGCGCCTGATTGATCGTGGCGAAGACTCCGCGCTGCAGCAGCAGACCCACAACTTCCTTGGGTTTGATGCCCAGCTTCTCGGCGAATTCCTTGACGGTGGAACCCTCGACTAATCGCACCGGCCTCAGCTCGCCGGCGCCCGGCACCTGCAAGCGGCCGGCAATACGTTCTTCCAGGGTGCGATGATCGGGCGCTGGAATAATGTCCCGATCGAACCTGGCGCCTTTGCCGTCGGTGCGTTTACCCCCGCGAGTTGAACCGCGGCGCGAGCGCCGCCGTCCGGCATCCGGAGGTGGAATGTAGGTCGTTTGGGGTGTCGCAGTTTCACCGGGTGTGCCGGTGTATTCGACCCGGCCGCGGGGTGAGCGTTCACGCCCGGCCCGCTCTCTGGCGGCGGCGGGTGCAGTGGCTGCCGGCGGTGGCGCCGGAGCGCGTTCTCCAGGGCGAATCCCGGCGTTGAGAGCCGCGGCCGTCGGTCGCAGCACGCGCACCTGCCGTGATGGTGGCGGCGGCGGCTCAGGCCGGATTGGCTCCTGGGCGACAGGTTCAGAGGCGGGCTCTACAGCAGCAGCTGCGTGGATCTCATCAGGAGGCTCAGGCGCCGGCTCGGGAGCCGGAACAGCTTTCACGACGCGCGCGGCCGGCGCCAGGCGGCGGACGACCTGGGCCGGACTTTGCGGCGTCGCGGGCGTCTCATCGATGGGCTCGGGCTCGGCGAATACAGGTTCTGCGGCCTCGACTTCCAGCGGGGGTTCGGGCTCGGCTGGCTCTTCGATGACCGGTCGCGCGGCTTTTTTGACTACGCGCACTGCGCGTTTGACGGCCGCGTCCTTTTTCGGAAAGTACTTGTCGCGGATCTTCTCGGCCAATTCCTTCGAGACGGAATTTGAGGGAACACTGACATCGACACCCTCGCGCCGTACCTCTTCAATCAGGCGTTTAGTGTCGATCTTCAGTTCTTTGGCGAGATCGTAAAGGCGAACTTTTGAAGTAACTGCTGACATGCGCTCCTTACTGCTTGCGAAAAGTTACCTCGTCCACCTTTCGCAGGCAGGCCCATAAGAGCGCTGCGCTAGGGCAGGTGTCGGAGGCGAGGCATGCGCTGTAACCAGCGCATGCGACAAATATTTGGCCGCGTTATCAGAAGCATGTCATTGCTTCTCGTCCTCTGTTGCTTCGTCCGTCGCGGCCACATTGTCGGGAGACGGATCGAAATTTGTGTCTTCGGAAGAGGCCAACTCCTCCGCGGTTTCGAGCGATTCGCTGTCCACCGCCAAAGACGTATTAGGGGTCTGGGTCACTACATCCGGACGCAGATCACGTCCGGCTTCCTGCAGCAGTAACTCATCCACGCTCATCGGATCGGCTTCGCTTAAAGCGATTGGGTCGGCCGAATCTTCGGCGCGGATATTTTCTTCTGCCTGGAAGGGCACTCCTTGTTCTACTGCTTCGTCGTATCCGGCCGCAGTCATCTCGTCGTTGGGTTCGACCTCGGCCGCGGGGGCAGTGTCATCCTGCTCGGCGGAAATGGCGTGCTGATCCATTTCGCCTTCTGCTTCCGTTTCCTCTCCGGCTTCGTCCGCAGCCTGCCGGCTGCGATCGCGCACCTCGATGACTGAGCGAGCTGCGGCGAGCATCTTCTCGGCTTCGTCGAGACTTACGTCGAGGAATTCAACCAGGTCATCGACCGTGGTGGCGGCCAGACCATCAATATCGTTAACGCCGTGCTCCGCGAGCGCGTCGGCCTGTTGCGGAGTCACGCCTTCAATAGCCGAAAGCGGCACTGGCGCGCCTGAGGCAATCATGGCGCCCATGGCTTCGGCGACTTCCTTCTTGATCTCTTCTTCACTGCGAATATCGATATTCCAGCCCACCAGCTTGGTTGCCAGGCGGACATTCTGACCGCGCTTGCCGATGGCCAGGCTCAGTTGATCTTCGTTGACGATCACTTCCATCTGGCGGTTTTCGATATCGGTGATGCGCACCTGGTTGACCTTGGCCGGCGACAGGGAATTGGCGGCAAACACCGAAGGCTCTTCGGACCATTCGATGATGTCGATCTTCTCGCCGCGCAGTTCGCGAATAATCGCCTGCACCCGCGAGCCCTTCATGCCGACGCAGGCGCCCACCGGATCAACGTCACGCTCGTTCGAGACGACGGCAATCTTGGCGCGCTCGCCGGGTTCGCGCACACAGGACTTGATCACCACGGTGCCGTCGTAAATCTCCGGCACTTCCATTTCGAACAGCCGCTCGAGTAACTCGGGCGAGGTGCGCGAGACTTCGATTTGGGGCCCCTTCGACTCCTTGGAAACGTTTGTGATAACGACGCGGATGCGCTCACCCTGGTTCCACTGCTCGCCACGCGATTGCTGCGACCGCGGCAGAATAGCTTCGAGATTTCCCAGATCCACAATCATGTTGCCGCGCTCGAAACGCTTCACAAAACCGTTGACCAGCTCGCCGACGCGATCGATGTACTGTTCGTACACATTCGAGCGGACCGCGTCGCGGACTTTCTGAAAAAGAATCTGTTTCGCAGTTTGCGCCGCAATGCGGCCCAGCTCTTCCATGGGCATTGGCAACAGCAATGCGTCGCCGACTTCCACTTCGTCGCCGCCGAGCTCGCGCGCTTCGTCGATCGAAAGTTCGGTAGACGCATCGGCCACCTCTTCGACGACCACCTTTGAAGCTGACAGCTCCAGCCCGGTTTCCGGACTCCAATCTACCTGAATATCTTCGCCGCCCTTGAACTGCTTTTTGGCAGCGGCCCGCACGGCTTCCTTGATCGCCTCGATTACCAGATCGCGATCAATGCCTTGCTCCTGACAAAGGGCTTCGATGTTTTGCGCAATGCTCGTGCTCATTTAATTGGTTTCTGCTACGTTCTTCGCTGATTCTGTTTCACTAAATCTCGATCGATTGCTTCTTGTTCGCGCGCCTGCCTGAATTCACTATCGACATCAATTTCCAGATTGGCTTTGGCGATGGCCTCGAATGGAAGCTGCACCCGGCCGCTCGTGCGATCTTCGAAAATCACCAGACCATCTGAAATCCCGACAATCCGGCCGCGAAAGTTCCGCTGGCTGTTGACCGCGGTGCGCATCTTGATTTTGGCCGGGCTACCCGCAAAGCGTTCGTAATCAGCGGGTTTATAAAGGCCGCGTTCCAGGCCGGGCGACGAAACTTCCAGGGTATAGGCCGAGTGAATGAAGTCTTCGACGTCCATTACCGTGCCCATTTGGGTGCTCACCCCTGAACAGTCCTGGTGAGTCACTCCCCCCGGCTTATCAATGAACACTCGGACGATTGGATGGCCGTCAGGACCGGCAATCTCGACGTGAACCAGTTCCACTCCATGGTCGATCGCGGCCTGTTCGGCGATTTCCACGACGCGATCTGCAACCAAACCTGATTCCATGGCCAATGTTCGGTTCGGCGTTTAGGTGGCCTCTTAGGCTGTAGTCCGCCTAAAAGCGGAACTCCAAAACGATCTTCAGCCCAAAAGAAAAAGTGGGCCAAAACCCACCGGACAACGCATCCGAGATCCGAGCAAGACGCAAATTATAGCCTTACGATCATGCGTGAGGCAAGCGGGCGAAGGGCAGAGCGCAAAGCGCAGAGAGCAAAGCGAAACGGCAGAGGCAATTGTTAGTACCAACTTCAGTCGGGTCTTGATCCGGGAAGCCAAACCAAATTGAAGTCTAACGCCTGGCTCTTTGCCCTCGGCTCTTACGCCGATTTGTCGTAACGAACCGAATCGGAGGTGGCAGGCAATGCCGGCATTGACCATAGTTCAGGGGTGCCGGGCAGGGCGAGATCGCTGGAGCCGCCGAGCGACTTTTTCCGCGAGGTAACATATTGCCGCAGCGCCACAGTCAAAATCAGAACTGAAGTTGCGATCCAGAGAACGGCCCAGAGGATGGCTGGGATGCCGGTGGCATTAGCCATGTTCAGTGCATCCGTAGGCACTGTGGTGGCGAACGGAGACGACAGGAAGAAAATAGTTTTCAGATCCAACAGAGCGTTCAGCACGCATTGCACTGCAAGCAAACTCACGACGAAGGTCGCGATCCGCGCAGAGGCGAACCGCGCCACCGCGAACAAGCCTGCAGAAATCACCAGGCCGGCTACCACGGTGAACGGCATGCCGGGCAATGCATTCCACGAACCCGCCAACAGCGGCTTGATTACTCCGAAGATTGCGGTCAACGCCAGCACAATTACTGACGAGCCGGCCAGAACCAGGCGTGCCGCGACCGACCGTCGAATCAGGACGAGCAGGCCCGCGCCATACGCCATAGCGCCAATGTAACCGGCGCTGGAAACCAGCACCTGTGAAAACAATCCGCCCTGGGTGGTGTAAGTTTCACCACTGCCATTCATCGCCACACTAAGGCTGCTAACGGAGTTTCCGGTGACGAGCGCGGCCAACGCGTGGCCGCCTTCGTGAATAAACGTCACGAACAAACGGAACGGATAGCTCAGAATCTCGGCGTAAGGAACGAACCACAAAGCGATGGAGAGGATCGCTGCCAGCATCAGAGTGCTGGCTTGCGGCCGTGCATCATTGGAAAGTTGATATTTCATCGCGAACCTCGACCCATCATCACTTCAGTTTCGTGCCCGTCCTTACCAAGTCCGCTCACGTCAGGATGATGAACGATGTGCGAGGCCGTGAGGTTCCCTCATGATTCAGGATTGGCGCCGGTAATCGCCCGATTTCCCGCCGGTCTTTTCTTCCAGGCGGACGTCTGCAATTGTCATCGATTTATCGAGCGCCTTACACATGTCATACACGGTCAGCGCAGCGACTGAAACAGCCGTCAACGCTTCCATCTCAACGCCTGTCTGGGCGCGAGTGGAAACAGTTGCCTCAAGGTAAACGCCGTCGTCGCGCAATTCTGTCTTTACGTCTACATGAGTCAGCGGCAGAGGATGGCAAAGAGGAATCAGATCGGCGGTGCGTTTGGCCGCGACGATTCCGGCCAACCGCGCCGTTTCGAGCGGATCGCCTTTTGGTGTGGCGTTCGACCGGACTGCCGCTACGGTCTCAGCTGACATCAATACACGAGCCGAGGCCACCGCCCGGCGCGCAGTGACCACCTTGTCGCTGGTATCGACCATGCGAGCATGACCGGCTTCGTCCAGATGAGTAAGTTTGCTCATTGATCTTTGGGCGCGAGCATAACAGAATTGCAACGAGGCGAAAATCATGGACTTACTTCACAGACTTATCCATCTCAAACGCGTGGGACCGCTTCTCATTTTGATGTTAGGGTCGGTATCCGCTACGGGAACACAGGATATCCCGAAGAAACTGGAATGGTCCGATCAGGCGAGAGTCACTTGTGGAAAAGTCGGAGAATCCGCCTTAGCGAACTACGCGATCGAATTAGAAGATATACGCATCGATGGAAGATCCATTTTCATCGGTGAACCGTTCGCCGGAGACTTCAGAAATCTCGTTTTTGTTGTGAAGAACATTTCCGATCGACCCATTAACTTCATTCAGATCACGCTTGTCCTCCCCGAGGTAAATCCAAGTCCCCCTCAAATTCCCTTTGTGAGAACCGCGCCTGACAGTAAGAGCAAACCTGTCTTACCGGGCGAGCAAACCGAACTGCACGTTCCCGCCGGTAAAGTCTATGACTGGGTAAAAGATACAGTTGCGAGCCAGGGTATGGACTTACAAAACCTCAGGAGAGCGGCCATGTATTCATTCACCGTGGAAAAGCCGGGCTCGCCTGCGGGTGAGTGCATCAAGATGCGCGATCCCCGGAACGTGTGTCCACCGCTGTAATTCGACATTAGGGCAATAGAACTATCGTAAGCGGGGTTCCCTGATTAATTACCTTAGTTCCAGCCGGCAAGTTGATGAGCGCGGTTGCCTTCGCAAAGGCGATGAAATCGGAAGAGCCACCCCACTTCAAAGGATTGGCGAGCAGAGTTCCTTTTTCATCAGTGCGAAGGACAGCCGGTAAATAACTTTCACGATCAGCTGAGCCTTTCACGTCACGAGCCAGGATCGCTTGCTCTTTCATGAGCTTCGTTTGTGTTGCGCCCTGCATTGCCCGCAGCGCCGTTCGCGCAAACAAATTGAAAGTCACGGTGACGGAAACCGGATTGCCCGGCAAACCAAAAACCAAAGCGTTGCCGAGGCGGGCAAACACGGTCGGTTTTCCCGGACGCAGGGACACTCGTTCGAAAAAGATTTCCGCGCCTAGTTCCTTCAGAGCCGCTTTGGTGAAATCGTAAACACCCATCGATACGCCGCCGGAGGTGATCAGCATGTCGCAGTGTTCAGATGCCGCGCGCATCTGTCGTTTAAGAGCTTCGGGGTCATCACCGCACAAGGGCAGACGTTCGACGACCGCGCCCGACAATGATGCATAGGCGGCAATCGTATAGTTGTTCGACTCGCGAATCTGATCGCGCGCCGGTTTCTGATCCACATCCACCAGTTCGCTGCCGGTAGCCATGACTGCTACGCGCGGACGGCGCCCAACCTTGACCTGCGCATAGCCGAACGAGGCGAGCGTCGCAATCATCGCGGCGCTAATCTCTTCGCCGGTGCGCAGCACTGTTTCACCCGATTTGATCTCGTCGGCTTGTCTGACGATCGATCGTCCTTCTTCAACGGAATTCAAAATCTCTACTATGCTGCCACTTTCGATCTCCCGGGTCAGCTCAACCTGCTGCACCGCATCAGCGCCGGCAGGGACGGGAGCGCCGGTCATGATCCGCACCGCCTCGCCTGCTTTCATTTCGTGATGCCAGCCGGCGCCGGCTGCCGATTCGCCGACGATTCTCAACTGGGCCGGCGTATTCAGGACGTCAGCGGCGCGCACGGCGTATCCATCCATTTGGGCCCGATCGAATGGGGGTAGATCAGTGTCGGCAATGATGTCTTCGGCGAGAATTCGACCCCTCGAGTCGCTCAAGGAAATTAACTCCACCTCGGCCAGCTTCGGCGTCTGTTGCAGAACAATTTTGATGGCTTCGCTGATGGGAATCATGTTTGCGAGTCTAAAAGGTAAGCGATTGCTCTTCAACTCAAAGAGTTCAATTCAAATTTGGACTCATCCGTTGCTAATGAATGAGGGCTTGCTCTCGGCACGTTTAAGGAACGTTAAATCTATACTATTCTTCCCGGGCCATTATTGCCGGACTGCTGGAGATTCAATGAAGAGTTGCCCAACGTGTAAGCGTACCTTCGACGATGAAATGACTTTCTGTCTGGTCGACGGGTCTATCCTGTCGGCCCCATTTGAGCTGAGACCTGGTGATCGTCAGGCGACACCTCAAACTGTCAATTCGGACCGAACAGAAATATTGCCACGTGCGCCTAATGCCGCTGAGCCAACTAACAATCGAGAATCAACGCCGCCGGCAACCATTGCATCTCCCGCCGCCCTGCCGCCGCCAACTGAAGCTGCCTCCACTCTCGAGCTTAAACCGTCGCTTCCCGAAACGGCAGAATCCCACTCTGCCGTGAAGACTATGAAAGCGCCTCTGCCGGAGGTAATTCCGAGCCATAATCAACGCGAGGTGTTTGCGGCCGAGAGGGATCCTGCAGCGCAGTCAGCCCAAACGGATTCTGCCGGAGTTACTCGGTACGGGCTGATTGCAGGAGGCGTGATTCTTGCAATCATGCTTGTCGGAGGAAGTGCCTGGTTGATTCAACGAGCGCGCACCCGCGCCGCGACACCCGTCACTTCGCAGGCATCGAGCAAACGAGATACGAACCTGGCCACGCCCTCAGGTGAATCATTTGCAGAGAAGATTAATGGCGCTGAAATAAAACTGGTTTCGGTGCCTGGTGGAAGTTTTCTGATGGGATCGGCGCTTTCTGAGGTGGGCCGCGACAAGGATGAAGGTCCGCAAAGCGAAGTGACCGTGAAGAGCTTTTATATGGATTCGGATGAGGTAACCCAGGCGCAGTATCAAGCAATAATGGGAAGCAATCCCTCCAGCTTCAAAGGCGATAATCTGCCGGTTGATGGTGTTACCTGGATTGAGGCCAACGAATTTTGTCGCAAGCTTTCGCAAGCAACAGGCAGAGCATATCGGCTGCCGACTGAGGCGGAGTGGGAATACGCGGCTCGCGCCGGGTCGAGCGGTCCCTTCTCAGGAGATCTGGCGGCAATGAGCTGGTACGGCGCCAATTCAGGCCACCGAACTCATCCCGTTGGACAAAAGCAGCCGAACAAGTTCGGCTTGTATGACATGAACGGAAACCTTTGGGAGTGGTGCCAATCAAAGTATCAGTCCTATCCTTACCAGGCTGCTGATGGCAGAGAGGATCTACAGGACGGCGCGGTTCGGGTGTTGCGAGGCGGTTCGTGGGAAAGTAGCGCGAGTTCCTGCCGTTCAGCCTACCGGCGCCGGGTCGCGCCCGACCCGCGCACCATTGGATTTCGGATTTTACTGGCCTCCAGCTAGGCGCCGGGATTTTTTGGAAAGCCTCATTTTTCTCTCAGAGGAAATCCCAGGCGGTTATCGAGAAGACAATGAGCCCATTCGAGTCCGGAAGGCGACACACACCTCTGCCCCTACTCCATAAAAAACTTGTTGAATTGATAGCGGGATGAACTTGGAAGGAGTTGACTCGGCTACTGACATATCACTGAAAGCGATATGTCAGCAGCTCCAAGTCATTAATATGGCGGAGCCGACGGGACTCGAACCCGCGACCTCCGACGTGACAGGCCGGCGTTCTAACCAACTGAACTACGACTCCGCGGAATACATTGCCGATTTTCGATTGCCAATTGCCAATCGAGAGCTTGCTTACTCTCAATCGACAATCGGAAATCGACAATCGGCAATGCATTTGGTGGGCGCGGAGGGACTCGAACCCCCAACCTCTTCCTTGTAAGGGAAGCCGTCTACCATTGACATACGTGCCCAATTTCAAAAATCAATTCGGAACTACTGTGTCACGACGAAGTGTGATCGTAAGGAAAGCACGCGAGGCTGTCAAGCAAACCCTTCTGATAAGGAATGTCTCAATCGGACGCAGTGTCAGAGTGCCGACTTTAGTCGGGCGGTTTTGCGATGATGAAAACCCCAACTGAAGTTGGTACTCTGACGCCCTCGCGCCTTTGGCATCGTTTCGACTTCGGACTATATTTAGGCAACCCCGGACACATGCATACCTGATCATGCGCGGACTGCTGGCAACCAGAATTCTTCTTGTAACTGCGATCGTGTCGCTATCGCTGGCCGCGATTGCCTCGACCGCTGGGACCCGCGGGCAGGGACAATCAAATCAACAACGACCGCGCAAAGTCGGGACGAATCAAAACAGCTCGGCGCCCCCGGCAAACCAGCAGCCCAGCAATTCCGAAGAGGTGGGCGAAGGCGATGTAGTGCGCGTCGAGACTCAGCTGGTCACGGTTCCGGCCGTGGTCACCGATCGAGATGGTCATCCTATTTCCACGCTGCGAATTGAAAACTTCTCGTTGCTCGAAGACGGCCAGCCGCAGCAATTAACCAATTTCGCCACCACCGAAGCACCGTTCGAAATTGCTTTACTGCTGGACACGTCCGGGTCTACGCGTGACGAATTGGGATTGATTCGGGATGCCGCCAATGCGTTTATCAGCGCACTGCGGCCGGGCGATCGCATTGCGATTCTGGCTTTTACGAATCTACAGGCGAGCACGGGAACGCTGGCAACGGTCGATGTGCTCACCGGACTGACAGACAAGCGCACAATTCTGCGCACCGCCATTACCAATCTGGGAACGAGTAATGGAACGCCTTTTTACGATTCGCTCGAGCGAGTTGCCGATCAGGTGTTCCGCGATCCGCCCAGCGACCAATTTCGTGGACGGCGCGCCGTGGTCGCGCTGACGGACGGAGTTGATTCAAGCAGCAACAGCGACTATGAACACGCTCGATTGAAACTACTGCACGCGGGCGTCGCGTCGTATTTCATTCAGGTGAGCACGGAAGACTACGTCGAGGATCGGCTGCTGAAAGATTGCCAGGATGACGGGCGGCTGGCACTCTCAGCCAAGCAGCTGGAGCGTTTTCGCCGCTTATTCGTGCCGAGCGCGCAGAAAGAAGACTATCAGGATTTTTGCCGGCTCGGACAGTTTGAGCGCATGGACATCAGCCGCCGTCTGTACGCGCTGGCGCGCGGCGAGATGCGCGACCTGGCCCGTTCGACAGGTGGGCAAAATTTTTCAGCGTCCAGTTTGCAAGAGGCACGCGCCGCGTTTGCGCAGGTCGCCAACGAAATTGGCACGCAATATAGTCTTGGTTATTATCCGTCGAACAAAGCTCGTGACGGCCGCTACCGGCAAATCAAAGTCGAGGTGCGCGGCATTAAAGATGGCCGCGTGCGCGCGCGCGAGGGATACTACGCGCCGAAGTAATCGCGGTTTTATCAGTCCTATAAGTCCCATCTGTCCCATACGTCCTATGAGACAGATGGGACTTATGGGACACATAGGACATATTGCCAGCTAAATGACACAGAACTCTCTCTTCAATCGAATCATTCTCATTGTCCTGGACGGCGCCGGTATTGGCGCGATGCCGGATGCGCCCGCCTGGGGCGATGCGGGTTCCGACACCTTCGGCCATATCTGCGAATCCAGGCAATTGCGGCTGCCGAACCTGCAAGGTCTCGGGTTGGGAAATATCAGGCCGCTCGCGGGTGTGCCCGCGGTCGACGCGCCGCGCGGCGGTTATGGCAAATGCGCACTGAAGTCGAATGGCAAAGACACGACCACCGGCCATTGGGAAATGGCAGGCATAATTCTCGAGCGCGCGTTTCCGACTTATCCGAAGGGTTTTCCGAAGCCCGTCATCGACGAGTTCATTTCTCGAACCCATGTGCCTGGGATTCTGGGTAACGTACCCGCGAGCGGCACTGAGATCATCAAAGAACTCGGAGCCGAGCACGTGCAGACTGCGAAGCCAATCGTCTATACCTCAGGCGATTCCGTTTTCCAGATTGCTGCGCACGAAGAAATCATCTCCCTCGAACGGCTTTATGAGATTTGCGAGATTGCCCGCGACATGCTCCGCGGCGAGCACGAAGTGGGCCGCGTGATCGCGCGGCCGTTCCTGGGACAACCGGGCTCGTTTTATCGCACTGAGAACCGCCATGATTATGCGGTGCCGCCGCCGCGCGAGAACCTCCTGCCGCTGCTGAGCGAAAATGGATTGGAGGTCGTTTCGATCGGCAAGATCGCTTCTATTTATGATTCGCAGGGCGTGACCCAGGACCTGACCGCCAAGAACAACCAGCAGTCGATCGATCAGACCATTCGCGCCCTGAACGAGGACACGCGGGGCCTTATATTCTCCAACCTTGTCGATTTCGACATGCTTTACGGCCACCGGCGCGATACGGAAGGCTATGCGCGCGCTCTGGAACACTTTGACGAGCGCTGGCCTGAGATTGAAGGCGCAATGAACGATGGCGATCTGGTGATGATCACCTCGGATCATGGGAACGATCCCACTTATCCGGGCACCGATCACACCCGGGAATACGCGCCATTAGTCGTTTATGGTAAGCAGGCCCGATCCGGAGTCGATTTGGGAACGCGCGATTCTCTCTCGGATATCGGCCATACAATCGCCGAGAATTTCGGTTTGAAACTAAATGCCGGCAAGAGTTTTCTGAATCAAATCCGATAATTTCGACATCCCCCCTATGTCCATACGCGAAGGCACGACCCTCATCCTCGGCGCGCTTTTCCTTTGCCTGCTGTCTTATCAAGGTGTTTCCGCTCAATCCGCGATCGTCAACATGCCATCAACCGATGTGGTTTCCACAAAGAAGGTCTATGTCGAGATGGATTTCATCACCAACTATGCCTGGGCTACGCGCGAGAACAGGTTCGCCAATTATCTGCCGCGGGCCGTCATCGGCGCCGGTCACAATATTGAAGTCGGCGTGAACCTTTCGTACACCCACGTGCCCGATGGCGCTCAACCGCTCGAGCTGCAACCGAACGCCAAGTGGCAGTTCTACCAGAATGAGGCGAAAGGTGTGGCCGCAGCCGCCGGCTGCATCTGGTTCATTCCCGTCAGACACCGGGCCGGGACCGATACCCTCGGCCAATGTTATTCAGTTGTCAGCAAGCAGGTGAGTGGAAATTACGGGCCGCGGCTTACCGGAGGCGGCTACGTTCTGGTTGGCGCCGGTGAGAACGAGCGAAATAAGTCAGGCGTAATTGCCGCGTACGAACAACCGCTGACGAAAAAGATAGGTCTGATAATTGATTGGGCCAGTGGTGAGAATCGTCTCGGTTATGTAGCGCCGGCAATAAACATCACAATGCCGCACAACAGTTCCTTGTCAGGCGGATACTCAATTGCCAACAAAGGACGCGGCCGGAATTGGTTATTCCTGTATTACGGGACGCAGTTCTGAGCATCGGTCAGAGTACCAACTTCAGTTGGGCTTTTTCCGCGTTCAGAACCACCGGTAGCGGTACGTTTTGACTCCCTCTCCCTTTGGGAGAGGGTCGGGGTGAGGGTTTAGTACGGCCAGCTCAGAATGAATACACCGGGCTTTAGCCCGTCATCGAGACGAGTCGCCAGTCAGCTCTTCAAGTTTTGATGCTGGCGAACAATTCCTAAGCAGATTGCGGGCTGAAGCCCGAAGCAACGTTGTGCAATTTCCGGCTCAAACTCTCACCCCAACCCTCTCCCAAAGGGAGAGGGAGTCAAAACGTACCACTACCGAACCACCCGACTAAAGTCGGTACTCTCACGCACTCGGTTCACTAAGATTTCTCAAATATTACGGGTTCTTCACCACCGCGATGTAGGGCAGGTTGCGATATCGTTCGGCGAAGTCGAGACCATAACCAACCACAAACTTATCGGGGATCTTAAAACCAAGATAATCGATCGGCACTTCTTTCTCGCGACGTTCGTACTTATCCAGCAGCGCCGCCAATTTCACGCTGGCCGCGCCACGTGATTTCAGGTTCGCCAGCAAATACGAGAGCGTCAGGCCGGTATCCACGATGTCCTCGACCACCAGAATGTGACGGCCTTCGATCGCGACGTCGAGATCTTTCAAGATGCGAACTTCGCCGGATGTTCTCATGCCCGCGCCGTAGCTCGAGATCGCCATAAATTCCACGCCCAGACTTATGTCCGCGGCCCGCATCAAATCGCTGAGGAAGGTGCATGCACCCTTCAGCACGCCGATCATCAGCGGGTTCTTGCCGGCATAATCGCGCGCGATTTCGGCGCCAATCTCCTGAATTCTTTTTTGAATCTCCTCAGTAGTGATCAGCACGTCGAGGTTTGGGTTGGTGAATTCCGACATGATTTTCGCTTCTGATGTTGCCAAGATTTTGATGCTCCTTTGATTAATGGTCAGTAGTCAGTTGTTGATTGTCACTTGTCAGTTGTTAGTATCACGACGCGACCGACCACCTGCAACTGACCCCTAACGACTGACAACTGATTGATTTGCGCGTCCGTCGATGCTGCGAGATACTATTGAAGCTCTCCGCATAGGTCAATCACAAGCGATTTGCCGGCTTGTTATATTTTACCGACCTCCCTTTGTGAGAAGAAGAGGATGAAGCTATCCAACTGGAAGATATCCTGGACACGGGTGCATCGTGCCCTGCCTTTTTTGGTGATGTTGCTTGCCGCGACGACGGCGCTGGGCCAAAGCGCGGCCAAACCGCAACAGTCGCCATCGCCCGGCGCACCTGCTGACGTGCACGTGCGCGCGACCAAATCGGGGGTCGACGCGTCAATCAGCGACGACCCCGCAGTAGATAAAATGCTCACGGAATACGCGCCCAAAGTGCGTGAGCTGGATGTCGTTATCGGTCACCTGCAGGGCGAACTGCGCAAGTTCGGCATTGGGGCGGGTTCAATGGGTAACTTCATCACCGACGCTATGTTGGTCGAGGCCCGGCAGAAACTCGGCCGGCCAGTGGCGCTGGCCGTAGTGAATGGCGGCGGACTGCGTAAGAGCACAATCGCGGAAGGCGATCTACGGCATCGCGATATTTTTGAGTTGCTGCCTTTCGAAAACGCGTTGGTCGTATTTGATATGACCGGCGAACAGGTGCTGACGCTGCTCAAGCAAGTGGTGTCGCATCGTGATGCGCAATCCGGCGCGCGGGTCAGGTATCACGAGAACACCGATAAGAAAACCGAGATCGAGTCTGCGCGTCTGTTAATTGACGGTCGTCCGACCGACATCGACCCGAACGCAATCTACACGGTGGTTACAATAGATTATCTTTTGAAGCGCGTGGCGACGAAGCCTTCAGAAAGCGAAGGTGATTACGGTGTGCTGGGGAAGGCGAAAAAAATCGAGCCCCTGGGTATTACGATTCGTGACGCCATTATCAATTACGTGAAGGCGGAGACGGCGGCCGGCCGGAATATCAAATCCAATCTTGATGGCCGGTTCAGCCTGAATCGCGATGCATCACCCAATACCCAGGAGCCACAGCCATGATCAATCGACGTCGTTTTTTGCAGACATCGCTGGCTGGGGGCGCGGCCCTGGCATTGCCCGGATCGGCGGCACAATTGATTGCGCACGGCTGGCCGTCCCTGGCTGAGCCACTTTTGACGCCGGCCGCCGGCGAGACCTTGATCACCATCCTTCATACCAACGACACGCATTCTCAGATCGATCCGCTTCCCGACAGCGATAAACAAAACGGCGGGATGGGAGGCGTTGCGCGCCGGGCGACCCTGGTCAAGCGAATTCGCAAAGAGAATCCCAATACGTTAATGGTCGATGCGGGCGATGTATTCCAGGGCACTCCTTACTTCAACTTTTACAAAGGGGAAGTGGAATACAAGTCGATGTCGATGATTGGCTATGACGTCGTTACGCTCGGCAATCACGATTTCGATAACGGTGTTGACGCGCTCGTGGCCGCGATGAAGTTTGCTAACTTTGAATTTGTTTCGACCAACTATGATGTGCGCGGCACGCCGCTCGAGTCGCGGGTCAAACCTTATGCGGTGCGCAAATTTGGCGACATCCGGGTCGGTCTGTTTGGGTTGGGAATCAGCCCCGACAATCTGATCACGCCCGAGAATTTCAAGGGAGTGAAGTATCTGGATCCCGTGAGCATGGCCCGGGGCGTAGTGCAATTGCTGCGCGGCCAGGAAAAATGTCAGCTGGTCATCGGTCTGTCGCACCTTGGTTATTATCCGAACGCGAAGGCGGGCGAGATTGGCGATACGCAGGTTGCGGCACAGGTCGGCGGCATTGATTTTATCGCCAGCGGACACACGCACACTTTTATGACTAAGCCGGTGCTGCAAAAGAACCCCGACGGAGCCGACACGGTGATCTTTCAGGTTGGCAAGAGCGGTATTTATGTCGGGCGCGTGGACTTCACGCTAAAGGCGGGCAAGGTCACGGCCAGTGCGGGCCGGCTTCTCGACTTGAGAGATGGTTCGTTGGTGTAGTTTGGAATATGGCGGGTTGTGCGCTTTTCCTCGCCTTCAGACCAAATCAAAAGCGGTGACAAGTCACCGCACTCCAAAAATGGCTGACGAAGCAACCAGAGATAGAGTACGCGCCCTGGTGCGCGACGTGTTGAGCAAAACCCTGCCCGAGTCCGAGTCTGCGCCGATAGTGCCGGCGATTACTCCGCCGCGAACTGCTCCGGTAATTCAAACGTCCTCCGCCGTGACTCGTGACGAATCAGCCAAGCTGGTAATTACCGAGGACGATGTGCGCGGGCTGGAGCGCGGCGCCGTGTTGCGGATTGCTGAAGGCGCGCGTCTCACACCGCTCGCCGCGGACGTGGTGAGCGAGCGCGGGATCGAAATTGTGCGCCGCGTGCCGCGCAGCGGATCGACTGAACATAAGTCCGTAGCCGTAGGAGCCGACCACGGCGGGTTTGCGATGAAAGAGGAGCTCAAAGCTTTCCTCGCGGAGCTCGGCCATCGCGTCCAGGATTTTGGCACGCATTCGGAAAGTGCCGTCGATTATCCGGACTTTGCGCACGCGGTCGCGCGGGCTGTGGCCGACCATTCCGCGGATGTCGGGATTGTGATTGATGGAGCCGGCGTCGGGTCTGCGATGACCGCCAATAAAGTTCCGGGCGTGCGCGCGGCGGCCTGCTATTCGGTCGAAGTGGCGCGGAATTCACGCGAACATAACGGCGCGAACGTGCTGACGCTGGGAAGCAAGACAATTAACAGCCAGGAAATGCGCGATATTGTGCGCGCCTGGCTGTCCACCGATCTCACCGAAGAACGGCACCGCAAGCGCGTTGGCAAGATCGAGGCGATCGAGCGGCAGTATCAACGATAACTAGTCAGGGTGCCGACTTCAGTCGGAGTTTTGAACGTGATGAAAGCCCAACTAAAGTTGGTACTCTAACGGTTGGGCCGAAGATCGAAACATCCACCGACAATATCAGCGATAGGCGTTACGGTTCCTACCTTGAATTCGCACACATAGGTTTGGGAGAAACTGTTGAAACGGCTATCATGTCCTCGGTTTTCTTACCGGTTGCCTCGCTGAAGCGAGGTGAGAACGAAGCACATGCCCTATTCATCCAACGGTGATTTCGAGCGACTGGTCGAGCAGATCACAGATGTGATCTACGCGCGCCTGAACGGCGACACCGATCAGGCGAAGATGTGCGGCTGCACTTCAGAGTGCTTTCATCGTTGCCCGGAGCGGATGCATCGCGTTGTCGATGCGGGCGCTGCCAGAATCGGACTGGTGCTGGGCCAGACGGGTTCAGCCAGAGATTGGGCCAGCCTGATTGACCATACGCTGCTGAAACCCGATGCCTCGCAGACGGAAATCAAGCACCTCTGCGAAGAGGCCGCGCAGTATCATTTTGCTTCCGTCTGCGTTAATCCAACCTGGGTGCGCGCCTGCGCGTGTCATCTGCAAGGCAGCGGCGTTCCGGTTTGCACCGTGATCGGTTTTCCGCTGGGAGCGACTTTGCCGGACGTCAAGGCTTATGAAGCTCGCCGTGCAATCATGGACGGCGCGAAAGAAGTCGACATGGTCATTAACGTGGGCGCGCTGAAGAGCGGTGATGATTGCCTGGTCGAACACGATATCCATGTGGTGGTCGAAGTGGCGCACGAATACGACGTGACCTGCAAAGTGATAATTGAGACCGCGCTTTTGACCGACGATGAAAAGGTGCGCGCGTGCCAGGCAGCCAAAAATGCCGGCGCGGATTTTGTGAAAACTTCGACGGGCTTTGCCAAAGGCGGCGCCACCGTTGCTGACATCGCGTTGATGCGCCGTGTGGTTGGGTCGGAACTGGGCGTGAAAGCTTCCGGCGGCGTCAAGAGCATGGCCGACGCGCGCGCGATGGTGGAAGCGGGCGCGACCAGAATCGGCGCCAGCGTCGGCGTGAAGATTGCCCAGGAAGCCGCCGGTGTGAAGACCAACGGCCGCGGCTCGTCAGGTTACTAACCAACAGCAAGTCTCCTCAGATTTGTCCCATTACCTATTGATTCATTGAATCATTTGAAAGCCGTATAACTCAGCCGATGAGCCGACGTACTTGTTTGCGATCTTTTGGTGTCCGTGGCTCTCAACGTCCGCGCAGCTCAAGCTGCAAATTTGCAGTACTTAATCTTCTCTTCTTGCTGTCGATCACGTTGGTCTCAGTTTCACGCGCGCAAAATCCAAATCCAAATCCAACTCCATCGCCAACTCCCGCTCCGACACCGCCTCATGATGTGGATGTGATTCGCACAGAAACCGATCTTACGAATCTGCTGTTTACCGTCACCGATCGCAATAACGCGTATATTACGACTCTGCAACAGGGTGACATTCGTGTCTTGGAAGACGGAGTGCCGCAAGAGATCTTCACATTTCAGCGCGAGACGGATCAACCGTTGTCAATCGCGTTTCTGATCGACGTTTCCACTTCAGAGGAACGCACTCTGCCGGACGAGAAAGCCGCGGCCCGCACCTTTATCGAGAACGTGATTCGATCGGAAAAGGACCAGGCCGCGATCATTCCATTTGAAGGCTATGCCCATCTGGAGCAGCCCATGACGCGCGAGGTGTTGCGAATCTACCGGGCGCTCGAAGCAGTTGAAGTTGCCGCCGGTTCCTATGCCGGTCAGGCGCCGCCAATTCCCGGCATCCTATCAGGACCCGGCACGATCGCGCCGCCGCTGGAAGGTTCGACGGCAATCTGGGACTCGATTTTCGTCGTCGCCCGGACCGTAATGCAAAGCAGCACCGGACAAAGAAGACGGGCCATCATTCTCCTGACCGACGGACAGGACAGCAGTAGCCGCGTCATGCGCAAGGAAGCAATCGATCAGGCGATTCAATCGGAAACAGTCATCTATGCCATCGGCATCGGCGATTCCCACTACGGCGGGGTTGATAAGAAAGCACTTTCAAACGTGGCTGAGAACACCGGTGGGCGCGCCTTCTTCCCCAAAAAAAACACTGACCTGGCGGCGTCATTCAAGGAGATCGAACAGGAGCTTCGCTCGCAATACCTGGTGGCGTATTCATCGACAAACAAAGCCCCCGACGGCACATTTCGCACGATGAAGATCGAAGTCACCAACCCGGATCTGGCCAAAGACAAACTGAAATTGCGTTATCGGCCGGGATATTTTGCCAGGAAGGGCCGATAGGAAGAGAACCCTTGCAAGCGAGTGTTTATGACCCTCTTCCAATTAGGTGGGCGAATTAAAATTAGTTCCCTCTCCCTCTGGGAGAGGGTTAGGGTGAGGGTCTACGGCGACTCCCCCTTTTAAGTCCTTCCGCGCGGCGTAGCCGCGCGATGAAAAAATAAAACTTACGCCGCGCTAAGCCCTCTCCCCGACCCGCTCCCAATGGCAGAGCGAGAAAACCCACTCTGACCTTGCTGTTCCTTCTCGCGATCGCAAAAGCTGATGGCTTACGGTGATTGCCTTTCACATTTCTCGTCCCAAGCGAAAGAGGCAGTGATAACTTTACCACCAACAACTCGATAGCTAGCCTTGAATCCCTCATCGCTTTCCTTATATCCTCGCGGCATCCTATGCCGTCACGACACAATCTCCTGGCCGTAATCCTTGGGGGTGGAGCCGGTAAACGCCTGTTTCCGCTTACCGCGCAGCGCTCAAAGCCCGCCGTTCCGCTTGGCGGAAAATACCGTCTGGTCGATGTGCCGATTTCAAATTGCATCAACTCAGATGTGATTCGTATGTTCGTGCTGACGCAATTCAACTCCGCGTCGCTGAACCGGCATATTGCGACCACCTATCGCTTCTCGCCATTCGCCGACGGCTTCGTTGAAATTCTCGCGGCCGAACAAACACCTGAGCGGCCGGACTGGTTCCAGGGAACGGCTGACGCGGTCCGCCAGGTGCTGCCGCACATTCGCGACTGGCGCATCGATACCTTGCTGATTTTGTCGGGCGACCATCTGTACCGGATGGACTACAGAAAGTTTCTGGCGCGGCATTACGAATCGAATGCCGACATGACTGTGTCGGTGATCCCGATTCCGCCAACATCTGCCAGCGAGTTTGGTTTGCTGAAGATCGATGATGACGGACGCATCGTCGAGTTCCGCGAAAAACCAGCCGGCGCGGAATTGGAGGCGATGAAGGTCGATACGACCATGCTGGGCCTGACGCCGGAAGAAGCTGCGGCCCGGCCGTTTCTGGCCTCGATGGGGATCTATGTTTTCAAGTATGACCGGCTGGAACAGGTGCTCGCCGAAGACCCGTCGCGTTTGGACTTTGGCAAGGAAATCATTCCCGACTGCATCAACAAGTACAACGTACAGGCCTATCTCTTCAACGGATACTGGGAAGATATCGGGACGATCGCGGCTTTCTACAAAGCGAACCTCGATATGACTTCGGCCATCCCGCCATTCAATCTTTTCGACGCGGAAGCTCCGTTGTTTACACGGGCTCGGTACCTGCCGCCTTCGAAGATGAACAACTGTGAAATCCGCGATTCGATTATCAGCGACGGCTGCATCATCATCGGCGCCAAGATCAATCGCTCGCTGATTGGATTGCGCAGCCGGATCGGCGAGGGCGCGCAAATTGATGCGGCTTACATGATGGGCGCCGATTATTACCAGACGTTGGAAGACATGCTGAGCGATCGGGAGGCCAAGCGGCCGCGAGTCGGCGTGGGCGAGAATACAATCATCCGGCGCGCAATCATCGATAAGAACGCGCGCATCGGCGCCAACGTCCGGTTACTGAACGAGGCTGGGATTGAAAACGTGGATGGCCCGGACGGCACGTACTACATTCGCGACCGGATCATTATTGTTCCGAAGAATGGCCTGGTCCCGGATGGGACGGTGGTGTGATGTCACAAGCCCGACCTGTGAGGGAGGGCAACTCTGTTTTCCAAAGTGGCGCTCCCTGACGGTCGGGCTCGCGAACTCTTATTTAAATCCTCTGAAATCTTTTTTCAGCACGGGCGGCTTCTGTTGGTTTGCGTCCTGGGCCGAGGCGTTGGCGTTCGGTTGAAAGACATAGCTTTCACGCGTCCGCACCACGAGTTCCGGCCGGTTGACTCTGACCTTTATGCTCCGGCGCTGTCCCGCCTGGGGCGCCATCGTCGGGTAGTAGCCAAGACTGTATTGCCGCCGTAGCTCCTCGGCTACCGAGCGAAACGCGGCGTCGAGGTTTTGCTGCTCGGCATGGTAAAGACGGGCGCCGCTGACCCGAGCCATATCATTCAAATACTGATCGCCAAGTTCATATTCGGAGCGACTCGTGCCTGAGCCGCCACGTCCCGGCCAGCCGCCCCGGCCATTACCGCGTCTGCCACCGTTGCGCCCAGAACCGCCACCGCCCCCGGGATAACCGCCGCCGCCGCCGCCGAAGATTTGGCCGAGAATATCGACGAGAACACTGCCCGATCCTCCGGGGTAACTGCCGCCACCTCCGCCGGGCCAGCCGCCGCCCATATCACCGAACGTGTCGTACTCGACCGGATAGATCAAAGCGTCCAGTTCCTCCGCATCGCGAACGTTGTCTTCGTAACTGGCGTGCCTGCTGGTGGTATCGACGCCGTCGGTAAACAAGACAATTGCCTTGCGTCCCTGGATGCGATTGAATTCCTGATTGATGACCTGATCGACGGCATCATAAAGCCGCGTGCCGCTTCCCGGTTCCGTTTGGAGGATAGCCGCGCGCAGCCGATTACGATCGTTGGTCGGCGGTGACAGAATGCGAATCTTGTCGCTGAACGAGATGATCTCAACCTTATCTTCCGGACGCAATTGTTGGACAAAGGAAAAGGCGGCCTCCTGAATTTCCTCGAGCCGGAACCGCGTCGAGCCGCTGGTGTCGATCATCAGCGCGACGGTGAACGGCTTTTCGGTCGAAGCAAAGTAAGCGACGCGCTGCTCAGTGCCGTCCTCCCAAACTCGAAAATCGTCTTTCGTCAAATCAGGAATGTATTTGCCGTCGCGATCCATGACTGAGACGGGAATGCTGATCAGCGTCGTCTCAACGCGCACCACATCGCCCTCGCCCACCTCTTCCGGGCCCGCATCTTTCTGTTTTTGCGGCCCAGCGGGCTGTTGCTCATTGGGATTGCGATTGGCCCCGCCTAAAACCGGCGGAGCGGCCGGACGGGTTGGTTGGGTGGATGTCTGCGATTCTACCGGCGACCTTTGATTCTCGTCCTGTGACGGCGGCGTGGTAAAAACGCGCCGTGGCCGGGATTGCGAAAACGTAACTTGCGCCAGCGCCAAACCGAATGAACAAACCAGCACGAGGGCAGTGAACTTCTTCATGACATTAACTCCTGACCGGAGAGACTGACCTTACGGGTCCAGGACTTTGGATGCTAAATGGGAACGGAACCGTTGTAGCAAAATTGAGCATACAGAACGGTCAAAAGCCGGGCTTTTTGTGGAGAGAGAAAGGGGAGAGCGTAGCGACAACGTGAAGATAGCACTCAGCCTCCGCCGGGACAAGGTGAAATAGTCCGGTAGGGGCAGGGCTGGTCCCGGCCCGGTTTCATTTCCGGTGAAGCGGTGGCGGTGACCAACCCCCGGGCCCTGCAATCAACGATTATTCACTGCGTTCCAAATGAAAGGAAAGGTGCCCCAGGTTTGGCCGCGATGCTGTGGCCGAAAGGCAAAAAGGACGATGCGTCCTTTGCCCATGGTTACTTCGGCCACCGCGATTTTGCCCTTGATTCGATCCTCTCCGCGCAGCCACCCCGAGCGAAGCACGTCATTCTTCGCATACCGCGCAATCACCTTCATCGGCAAAGGGCTGTTCGTCAGGTCAAAGGCCGAGCTGTTCACAAAATATGCGTCGGTTTCTTTTGACATGGACCGGGCCAACGGCTGCGTGGTGTCAACCTCGAGCCGCAGCACGGACCCCGGGCAGTAGAAGTCAGTCGAGCGTACTCCTTCCAAAACGTTCCGCACGGGTAGCTTCCATTGCTTGATTAGCGGGCCACAAGATGCATCGAAACAGATCAGCGTGCCACCGTCGTCAACGAACTGGGCCAGACTTTGGTAGCCCCGAACGGCGATGCCTCGGGCGTCGTCGGCCTCGGCGTCCGGAGCATTCCTGGTTTGTTCCGCAGGCAACACAATAACGTCAAAGCGCGATCCCAAAGCTCCCTCGCTTAACGTTGGTTCGCGCAGCGATACAAACGGCACATTGAACGTATCGAAAACATAACGGGTCCAGCCTTCGTCCATGTTGCCCGCGCGCGTGTCCTGGTAGATCCCTACGCGAATTCCGGCTTTGACTGGATTGGCGATCGGAGATTTATCGCTGGTCCACAGCGGCAGCGCAAAATCGCGACGCACATCGTTTTCACTCTTGAGCAGCGTCAGCTTGCGATCGGCTGGCGGCTCAGTGATTGAAAGGACGGCGAGCGCATCGACACCCATCAGCATCGGCAACGTCCAACCGGCCACGTCATAGGGTCGTTCGGCTTCGCCGGTTGCGGTGACCCGATCGGGATAAACCTGCGGTTCGAACAGCGCCAGGACATTCTTCCGATAAGGTTGATTGAGGAAGACTATGTAGCTGCCCGCCGGAACCTCTCCCGTTTCACGATTGGTTACCGAGATGCCCGCGAAGAAAGGTCGTGGAGGCTGATTTCCAAAACTGATGTTTCCGGTGCGCGTAATTGTTTGCTCACCGCGGTTCGCGTGCAACTCTTTATCCAACCGGTACACTTCAACGCCTTGCTCGATTAGAGCGCCAACCATCTTGGAAACGTTTTCATCGCGACCCTGGCCCGCGGGAATCAGATATCCTAAGGGCGCGCCCTCTTCGGCGGACGAAAGGTTTGCTTTGCCGAGCTCAAAGAAATCTCGCAGGTAATCCGCGCGATAGTTCGAAGCCAGCGACAGCAGCGAATGACACGCGATCAATTCCATCTGCATGATGTCGCGTGGTCGCCAGGCGCCGCCCGCCCACGGATTGGGAAAGTTGGTAGTCGCTTCCATGGCGCTGCGCATGCCGCGCGTGCTGGAACGCATCAACTGTTCGCGGGTGACGTTGGATGGGCTCATCAGCCGCGCACTGGCGGCTTCGGTCAGGATGCCGATCGAGTTGTGGTAATAAGGCGCGGTGCGAAATCCGCCGTGCCACCATGTGTCATAGAGCGCGTTCGTCAGAATTCCCGTGAAGCCGGCCGCGGTAACGTCGGCGGCCATCTTGTGGCCGATCAGGCCAACTTCGCGCAGCAACAGCGGCGCGATATGCGGGTTCGGCGGGTCGTAAAACGGCGGCACAAAGAACCTCGAGCCATTCGATCCCTGTTGATGAACGTCATAGACAATTTGCGGAAACCACTCGTGCCACAGCAGCCGCGTGACGGCTTTGGTCTCCTTCAAATTCATCATGAACCAATCGCGATTGTCGTCGTGGCCGGCATAGTAATGATAGAGGCGCGGCGGCTCGCGTCCTTCGAGGACGGTCCCCAGAGTTTCGCGATAATGCTGGGCCACGATATCGACGCCGTCCGGGTTAGGCGAGGGAACCAGAATTAGAATCGTGTTGCTGAGAATTGAGAGCGTGTCCGGATCGTTTTGGCTGGCCAGACCGTAGGCGAGTTGCATGGACATCTGTGAGGCAACAATCTCGGTCGAATGGATTGAACACGATATGACTACAACCGTCTTGCCCTCGCGAACCAGTTGATCGCGCTCGGCGTCGGTCGAGACTTTGCGCGGATCTGCCAGCCGCGCCTGAATTGTTTTGTACTTTTCGAGGCTTCGTATATTCTCGGGCGCGCTGATGAAGACCGCGATCATTGAGTGTCCCAGTGTCGAGGTGCCGATGCTTTGCACCTGGACGCGATCGCTGGCGCGGTCCAGTCTCGCGAAATAGTCGGTGATCTGTTTCCAGTCGGCGATTGTGCGATCGTCGCCGGGATTAAAGCCGAGAATTGATTGCGGGGAAGGGACCGCCGCAGCTGTGCCGGCGGCGCGTTGCGCGTGGGCGGCAGACGGAAGCATTGACGCCGCGGCAATCAGAATCACCAGCGCTACGGGCGCGAAATATTTATAGATCCGGATGAGACGGGCGATCTCTTTTCCGTCAAACGATGACTCTGGTCCGATGAAGATCTCGCCGCGGTTCCGGTTCTTCTGTTTGCTGAATTCGTAGTTGTTAGGATTTAGCTCTGGTTGATTAACGGTATGACGTTGCATTCCAGCGTTACCTCTCAGGAATTGGACGAACAAACGACCGCCGGCAATAGCGCGGCGCAGTCTAGCACAGTCCCAGGGCCACACCTGATTGGCAGACTGCTCTTTTGCTGGTCGTGGTTTATCGCGGGGTTGCTGTTACTAATCTTCGCGCCGCCGGTAGTGCTGCTCGGCATTATTTTCAAACGCCAAAACTGGATCTATTGGTGGGCCAACTGGGGTGCGCGAAACTGGCTGCGCCTGAGCGGTGTTAAGGTGAAGGTCACCGGCCGCGAACATCTCGATCCAAATCAGCCATACGTTTTTGTCGCCAATCATCAATCATATCTGGATGCCGGGTCACTCTTCGCGTTCACCGGGAGGCGGATGGGCATGGTCGCCAAGAAGGAATTGCTCAAAGCCCCGATACTTGGTGTCGCGATGGGTTATGTAAACGTCATTGCGATCGATCGCTCTAATCGCGACCGCGCGGTCGAATCTTTGAAAGTCGCGACGGAACGGTTGCGTTCAGGAATCAGCTTCGGTGTTTGTCCCGAAGGCACGCGGGCCCAGCCGGGCCAAATGCTGCCTTTCAAAAAAGGAGCGTTCCACATGGCCGTGCAAGCCGGCGTCCCCATCGTGCCAATTGCTTTGAAGCATGCCGATGAGTTGATGGGCCGCGGCACCGGAGAAGCGTGGCCCGGCACGATTGACATGGTCATGATGCCGCCGGTCGATACTTCGTGGGTAAAAAGCGACGCTGACCTCGACCAGTTGGTCGATCGAGTTCAGCGGCTGATCATGAACGAATTGGGAATCGAAAGATTATCGAGCCGTTCGAAATGGTGAGTGGGGGCCGATAAGTTGCTTTGCTGGAACTTCCACAAAATCGTTGACTTGCATGCGCCAGCGAGTATAGTTGCCACACTCAAGTTGGCTCTCCGCCAACGAATGGCGGGAATGCCAATTGCCCCTATGGTAGTCAAGAAGCACTTATGAAACCCCAACAATCAACTTGGCGAAGACTAGTTCTCGCTCTCCTGCTCGCAGGTTTTGCTTTCGTGTTACTAGTCGCCAGCGTTCGCACACCGAGCGAAGCCACGGCACCCCAAGGAAGGCAAGTTGAATACAACATACCGAAGAACCTGCCAATTAAAGTTAAGTTCAAGGCAGAAAAAGAAGCCAAGGTTAAGGACATGAGCAACGCCGAGTGGTTGCGAGATGTCGAGTTCGAAGTTACTAACCTTTCTGATAAGCCGATTTACTTTCTTGAGTTTTGGCTCAAGTTGCCGGAAATTAAGACTGAGAATGACAACCCGCTGGCGTTTTCGTTGAGATTTGGAAGGGTTGGTCTTATTGACGGTAATACGCGTCCGGTGGACACTGATGTTTCGCTTAAGCCGGGAGAAACTTACACGTTTTCAATCGATGACACCTTTCAGCAAAGATGGTTAAAGTTTAAGCAACGAAAAAACATCGCTGACCCTGGCAAGGTCAAAATCGACTTTATCCATTTGAGTTTTGGCGACGGCACAGGCTTTGATAGTGGTGGCGTGCCGTATCCCTATAAACGCGACAAGGCGTCGAATGGTATATGTCCCGCCCCCCAGAAGGCAGGGGCCATCTGAACTGCATTCACTGTCCAGTCTCGGCGTCGACTCAATCTCACTCGATTACAAAGAATCGAAGCGAACCGATCAATACGGCAACCAATTCCGCTACCGTGCAAAGGTTGACGATGCGAAGCAGAAGAAAGCCGGCCGGTGGGCATGGGACGTCTTTCTAACGCAAAAATAGAGGTCGTCGGGATTTGGCGCTCTACTGCGGCGTAAAGTAATAGGTAAGAATTCCGAAAACCTTCGACGGCACACCGTTGATTACAATCGGATTGAACTTCGCGCGTTTAGCAGCCGCGACTGCCGCCGCCTGAAAGACATCCGGTCCCCAGGTGGCTTCCGCTGAAAGAACCTTTCCCGTTTCATCCAGCATGACTTTCACCTGGACCTGACCCGAAGCGCGCGTCTTTTTTGCCTCGGCTGGATAGACAGGTTGCGGCAGATCGACGGCGCGATCGTTGAGCATCCCGGCATCAATAAAATTCACATCCGGATCGTTCGCCGGCTTTATCGTGCCTGGCTGGATCGGCGCCGGCGTCGGCCGTGCTTGCGGTTTCTCAGGTGTGGTTGGTTTTTCGTTTATTTGTTCGGGAGCTTCCGAGACTTCCGTGATCGTGACCTTGCCGTGGCCAACCTTGAAGTCGGTGTATTTCACGCGCATGCGAAGCCGCATGTCGGTGCCGTTGTCAAAAATCAAATCGTCGTCCGCGTAGGCATAGGTCGGAAACCAATATCTGCCGTCGACCTGTTCGCGGTAGGTTTCGACAATCGGAAACTTGTTGTTTTTGGTTTCGGGAATGGCCTTGCCTTTGGATTTCACAATTTGCAGGTCGTGATCGTCCACCCAGATCCGGCCGATGAAAAACCGGTCCTTGGTCTTTTTGGCATCAGGCGTGATCTTTGGCGCCACATCAAAAACATAGAGGTCTAATTCATCGATCCGTTCCTTCCCGACATACTTGAAGTTGTACTGGCTGATCTTTGCCGCCTCGAGCGCGAAAGGATTGACGCCGCCAAGATCTTCCAGGTCTTCCTGGGTCACGGTCAAACCATCTAACGAAGGCATTGGAAAATAATTGATTTTTTCGAACTTGTTGCCGGAATCGTCAAAGGTAAAATCCGATACCCGGTGATATTCGCCGGTCACCTGGCCGCCCATGCCGATCGTCTGAACCAGGGCATCGCGTTTGAAGGCATATTGATTCAGAGCGTTGCGAAACTCAGTCTCCTTCGCGGCAAACTTGCGGATGATGTCGTCGATTTGCGCCTGGCTGAGCGACGGACCACTGGTAACAGATTGGGCGGAAGGGTTTGAAGTGCTTCGTTGCGCCCGTGCGGTATTTGCCAGGCCGCAGAACATCACCGCGAGGACGGCCGGAACAGATAAAAATAACACTAAGTTTCGTATGGCTTTCATTTCAATTAAACCTTCGAAAAAGTCTCCCTACTAAGAATGCTTCCGATTGCCCTTGATTGCCAGATTCGGGCGGCGAGCGTCCCTCTGCGATGTGCGGACAACCTTCTCAGATGACTGAGCAGCCACGGCTGTTGCCAAGCTGGTTTCAGCTCTCACTCCAAGACGGTTAGCACGATATGCAAGAAATCTTGCAACACTCCGGATCGTGTGATAGCGTGCGCCCCTAACTTTCCTTAACCTCCTACCAGGAGATTAAGTCCCGAGAAGCCGAAAAGGGAATCCAGAGTAGGCAAAACCAAAGGAGTTCCTCATGAAAAAGGTAAAACTAGGCAAATTCAGTGTGCCGGACTATGCCGCGGAAAAACCGGTAATGATTCGGAGCAACGGCCAATTAATCTATCCATCGGACCTTTTGAAGAAGACGAAGCCGCCTGCTTACGGGCTGGCGCTGGCGTCAACCGAGAACAAAACCAAGCTGGCGCTTGAAAGATTAAAGGCTGAACCTGATTTCACGTTCGGTGTTATCAGCCGGAACGGCAAGTATACCAAACCGGAAGTCTTGAAACATGTTCGAGATCAAACGTCGTTGGGTTTGCAGTTCACCGACATCGAAGTGAACTATGCCGAATATTTCGCCAACCAACTACTGGGTCATCTCCCGAAGATTCCACCCAAGCCCAAGCTGTCGGCAACGCCGGTGACGCCGGTAATCCCTCCTGACTGGAAGTGGGTACAGAAACCATATTGGAAATTCTTCAAGACCCGCGTGCTCTTCTGTGAGAACACGACCGATGCGGTTACGACACCTGCCGCCAACTGGCGCATTGCCAACGTCCATTCAGTGTTTGCCGCAAAAGGATTTGACGTGGTGAGTTTGGAGGGTGTCAATGACATTCGCGCTAACTTCATCCCTAACTCTAAAGATTACCGGACCATTTACATTAGCGGCGTGGGTCACGGTAATTACACGACCTATACCGGCCATCTGCAGGCCCCCATTCTGCAGGTCGGCAATTACGATGGCGCCGAAGTGAATGGCAAAGTCATTCACCTGTTAAGCTGTGAAACAGGCAGAACGCTTTGTCCGGACACTGTAACTCACGGGGCGAAAGCTGCGGTCGGTTATGACGAGAACTTCGTTTTCGATTGGGCAAACGCGACTCTTTATTGGCAGTGTGATTCCCAATTCGACCTCAGCATGGCAAACGGCAGAACAGTCGAGCAAGCTATTGCCGACACGATCGCCAAGTACAACGCCGCGATCGCGTCCGTACCCGGTACCTCGACCGCCGCCACGCTGTTGAGCGACAGAAACTTGCTTCGTTCGCCCGTCTCCGGACCGGCCTGGGGCAGTAAGACGCAGAGGATCTATCCTTACCTGTTTTACTATGTGCCGTTCTCTGTTTTCGCTTCTCGTTAGAATCGTTTGTGAATGGCCAACCGGCAGCCGGCTTGAAACCCGGCTGCCGGTTCATTAACCTTCGGCTTGAGACAATCTAATGCAACTGCCACCGATTATCGAGTCAGCCAAAGCGCGGCCGCTTAGCTACGATCCGGCGAGCGATGAATTCATTTTCTACGACGAGATAGCTGCCGGAAAAAAGAAGATTTACCCACTTGAGAAACTCAGTAGTGAGCAGCTTTTAGAACTTGCGATTGAACGCCAGTTGACCAATGAGCCGACGACCACCGCGGTCCTTGGCGAAACTTATGATAACGAGCAATTGGCCAATGAAATGCGAGCTCAAACCAAGTTTGGCAAACAAATGTTCGAAGCTGACATTAATTATTTGAAATTCTACCTTTCGCAATTCCCGCCCGAGGCCTTCGCACAAAGCTGAGTAGCCACAATCTTGGTAGCTCTTGAAGTGTTTTACTTTGCGTTTCTTTGCGCCTTAGCGCCTTGGCTTGAAATATATCTGGCAAAACGGCTATTCACGCAAAGGCGCGCAAACGAATTTGAGACACTACCGTAGATCTTGCTGGTGGTACGTTTTACTCCCGCTCCCTTTGGGAGAGGGTTGGGGTGAGGGCCTGAGCGCAAATTGCAAAACCACAATGTTGTTTTCGGGCTTCAGCCCGCAATCTGATTAGGAATTCTTCGCAAGCATCAAAACTTTGAAGGGTTGCTTCGTGACTAGTCTCGATGACGGGCTAAAGCCCGATGAATTCATTCTGAGCTGGCCGTACTAAGCCCTCACCCCGACCCTCTCCCAAAGGGAGAGGGAGTCAAAACGTACCACTACCGCCGATCTTCGATGCTTCGCTTTTATGGGTCTTTCGGAGTAACATGCCAAGTTTGCGAGCGAGGCGGTTTTCTTGTCTGTGTGGCTCGCGCGTGACTCACCAATGACCCAGGAAGCTATCGAAGTACGGGGCGCTCGCGTCAATAATCTCAAGAACATTTCGTTCTCGATTCCGATTAATCAGATGACCGTGGTGACCGGCGTCAGCGGGTCAGGGAAGTCATCACTGGCCTTCGACACCATTTATGCCGAGGGCCAGCGGCGCTATGTCGAATCTCTTTCGGCTTATGCGCGGCAGTTTCTCGAGCGCATGGACAAGCCGGACGTCGACGAGATCCGCGGCATCGCACCGGCGATTGCCATCCGGCAAAAGAACACCACGCGCAATCCGCGCTCTACGGTTTCCACGCAAACTGAGATTTACGATTATCTGCGGCTGCTTTTCGCGCGTGTCGGCATCACCATCTGCCGCGTTTGCGGCCGCGAAGTGCATCGTGATTCACCTGAATCAGCTGCCGATGAGATTCTGGCACGAGTAACCGAAGGCACACGCTTCTTTGTTTTGTTTCCGGCCGCCGCCGGATTGCAGGCGCCTGAAGATGACGGCGACATTACGAAGACACGGAAAAATGAAGATGCGGCGACTCGGAAAAGGAACGGATCCCCGCGTCGCCGAGTCACTGCGTCGCCGCGTCACTTGATCACGGCCCACCTGATGAGCCTGATGCAGCGAGGCTTTAACCGGCTTCTGCATGACGGCCGGCAGGTCGATCTGGCCTCGCCGGACGATTACACCCGCGATGATTTCGATAATGTTTACGTGCTCGTCGATCGGCTCGTCGCTCGTCCTGACGTGCGGCAGCGCCTGGTTGATTCACTCGAGACCTGTTTTCGTGAAGGGCATGGACAGGCGGTCATCGAGGTTAGCCCCTCGGCAACTGGAAGAGCGGATGAGTCACCCAACCCTGTCCCAGCGGGAGAGGGCTCGATTCAACTTCGCTACTCCGAGCGATTCGAATGCAAATACGACGGCACGGTCTACGCCACGCCTGAGCCGCGCCTGTTCAGCTTCAACAATCCGTTCGGCGCCTGCCCGACGTGCCAGGGTTTTGGCAACACCATTGGGCTGGATCTCGATCTGGTGATTCCCAATCCCGGTTTGTCGCTCGGCGAAGGGGCCATTGAGCCCTGGACCAAGCCGCAGTACGAATGGGCGCAGGACGAGTTGCGACGCTTCTGCCGCGCGCAACGCATACCGGTGAACGAGCCGTTCAATTCGCTGACGCGCCAGCAACGTAACGCCGTGATCAACGGTAAAGGCGACTGGAGCGGAGTACGCGGGTTCTTCGACTGGCTGGAGACGAAAAAATACAAGCTGCACGTGCGCGTGTTTCTTTCAAAATATCGTGGCTACACGCGCTGCCCCGATTGCGAAGGCAGCCGCCTGCGTCAGGAAGCGCGTGACGTCCGCGTCGGTAATCGAACGCTGCCGGAAGTTTCCGCGCTGTCAATCAAAGATGCGGCCGAGTTTTTCGAGGCGTTAAAATTGACGCTGGAAGAGACGGCCATAGCCGATCGCGTCTTGTTCGAGGTGAGGCGCCGTCTGAAGTTTATGGTCGAAGTCGGGCTGGATTATCTGACTCTGGATCGTCTGGCTTCGACCTTGTCCGGCGGAGAAGCTCAAAGAATTCAGCTGGCTACGAACCTGGGATCGTCGCTGGTGGGCGCGCTCTACGTGCTCGATGAACCGTCGATCGGACTACACCCGCGCGACAATGATCGGCTGATCCGTTTGCTGCATAACCTGCGCGACATTGGTAACACGGTGCTGGTGGTCGAGCACGACTCAGAGATGATTCGCTCGGCCGATCACATTCTGGATATTGGCCCCGCCGCGGGCGAGCTGGGCGGGCGGCTGATGTACGAAGGCGACTTCGCCGGCTTGATGAACGGCTCAGATTCGCTGACCGGACGTTACCTGCGCGGCGAGGTGGAAATCAAAGAGCCGAGGCATCGCCGCCCTTTGCAACTAAAACGGCTGAAGGTTCGTGGCGCCAGCGAGCACAACCTCAAAAATATCAATGTTGAAATACCGCTCGACATGCTGGTTTGTGTGACGGGCGTCAGCGGATCGGGCAAGTCAACGCTGATCCATGAGTGCATATATGCCGGACTGAAGAAGCAGGCGGGCGAGTGGCAGGGGCATGTCGGCGCTTTTCAAAAGATCGACGGCGCGCAGCATGTCGATGAAGTCATTCTCGTCGATCAATCACCCATCGGCCGGACACCGCGGTCAAACCCGGTCACTTACATCAAGGTGTACGACGGTATCCGCGAGCTCTTTGCCAATACGCGCGAGTCACAGTCTCGCGGCTTCGATCCATCCCATTTTTCATTCAACGTTCCCGGCGGCCGCTGTGAAGTCTGCCAGGGCGACGGCACGGTCACCGTCGAAATGCAGTTCCTGGCTGACGTTGAGCTGGTCTGCGAAGAATGCAAAGGCACGCGCTTCAAACAGCAGGTTCTGGATGTGCGCTATCGCGGCAAGAACATTCATGACGTGCTGAACATGACCGTGCGCGAGGCCATCACCTTCTTCCGCGATGTCAACAAAATCGCCAATCGCCTGCGGGTGCTGGATGAAGTTGGTTTGGGATATCTGCGGCTTGGCCAATCGGCAACGACGCTCTCTGGCGGTGAAGCGCAGCGCGTGAAGCTGGCCGCGCATCTGGCGAAGCGGGCCGGCGCCAAGACGCTCTACATTTTTGACGAGCCGACTACGGGGCTTCATTTCGATGATATCAATAAGTTGCTTGCCGCGTTCCGGGCGCTGATCGATGCCGGCGGCTCACTGTTGGTGATCGAACATAACCTCGATGTGATCAAAACTGCGGACTACATTATCGATCTAGGACCGGAGGGTGGAGACGCGGGCGGTTATGTGGTCGCGACTGGCACGCCGGAAGTGATCATGAAGGCGAAGGATTCGTACACAGGAAGATATTTAAAAGAGCACCTGGCGCAATCGAATGGAAAAGTGAAATTGCCGGCGGCGTGAGCCCATAATGTTGAGAGGTCAGTACCGCCTGCGTGAGCAGTTGGATCCTGGGACCACCATCCATTGAGTGCCTGACCTACCCGCTCACGCGGGTGGTACTGACTCCATATTCTTGGGCGCATTAGTGCCAATCACGAGCGCAATGATCACCTCCGGTCGATCGCTACCACCCGAAATCCGAGGACGTTGCTGCGAGCGGCCGGGATGTTGAGTCCCCGGTTCGTCGATTGCAAGCCGGGGGGGCCGTTGTTCCACGAACCACCACGCAGCACTCGGTACTCTTGTTTACCCCCACTCAGCCACGCGCTGCCGTCAGTGGGCGCGCCGTCATAGCGCTCGTGATACCAATCCTCACACCACTCCAAGACGTTTCCCGCCATGTCGTAGAGACCCCAGGCATTGGCGGCTTTCTGCCCGACAGCGTGAGTTTTTCCTTCCGCATTCTGCTCAAACCACGCCACCTTTTTAAAGTCGTCCGCATTGTCTGTGGTTGTTCCAGCGCGGCGCGCATATTCCCACTCCGCTTCACTTGGTAATCGATATTCAAATCGGCCGTTCAAGCCATTCAGCTTGTTGATGAAGCTTTGCGCATCGTCCCACGACACATTCTCTACCGGACACTTGTCACCACAAGCCTTGAAACTCGACGGATTGCTCCCCATCATCGCTTGCCACTGCGCCTGAGTAACCTCGTATTTTCCCATGTAGAAGGAATAGTTGATTGTCACCTTGTGCACTGGTTTTTCATTGGGCGGAAACTCGTTTGAGCCCATCATGAAACTGCCGGGCTGAATTAAGACAAACTCAATTCCCGCTTGATTTATTGGCGCTTTCGCGGCGGTATTTTGGTTTTGAGGCACAGACGAAAGCGAAGGCCCCAGTCCTTTCTGGTTCATTATTAGAAAGATTGGTCCAACAATCGCCACAAACAGAACCATCGCCGCGCCGGCGAGAATAGGCATCAACAGCTTTCTCTTTGGTCTCACCGCAGCTGCGGCCGCGGCTGGTGCAAGGCTTGGTTGGGACGGCGTGTATTCATACGTGTTCATGACGAGCTGGCCGCCCGAGGCGCCGGCTGCCAACGGTTGCAGCGTATGGCCACAACTGGTGCAGAATTTCATCGCCGACGAGAATTGCTGACCGCAAGCCCCACACACCATCAGGTAAACCGAAGGCGTGGCAGCCCCAACCACAGAAGGTTGTGGTGCGGACGACAAAGCAGTTGCCCAATCCTGATCAGTAGGGGCAGTTGGTCCGGATGATGAAGTCGGCTCTCTGGCTTCCAACGGCGCCGTATCGATTACCACTCCTTCAATGGGCGCCAGTTCGCCAGTAGGAGCATAGTCAGGTTCGGCAGTCCCAAAGCTGACTGGCGCCGTGTCTCTGTTCGGAGCGGCATCAGTGGCAGGCGGCGCCGCGATCGTATCGGGCAGTCTGAATTGAGCTTGAATTACCTCCTCATCTCCAACCTCTTTAACTTCGACAATTCTTTCGTCGTCCGGATAACCGGAATGCGAGACCCGAAGAATGTGCTTGCCTGTCGCAACCGACTGGATGATCAGACGTCCAGAGCGGTCTACGTTTCCCTGACGTTCATCGTCGATAAAAACTTCCGCACCCGCCGGCGCCATCACCACCAGTTTCGATTTGGGCTTGCCGGCAACCATTTCATGAGGAATTGAGCGTGGGTAAATTCGATAGAACTGTAGTCGATCGATTTCCGGCGGCGGCAGGTGTTCTTTCGGACTGCGCGGCAGAGGCTCTTCCCAGTAGGTTGGCAGGATAAATCCAGGCCGCGCCAGCCAGATTGCGTACTTGATTTCTTCTGCCGTATCGGCCGAACGCATTGAATTCGTGGACCAGAAAAGTTGGAACATGTCTGCGCCGAGAATCAAACGCTGTAAACCTAACGCCCGATCTTCGCCCGGATCCAGATGCGTCCGATCGGTTACAAATCTCGTTCCGAACAACGGCGCCACCCGGGCCAGCTCGGCAACGATCGGTTCATCCAGCGGCGAGTAAGAAGCGTACACTTGCCGCACGCGGCGGGCGCTCATCGGCTCATCGATCGACACCCGTTCAGACTGGGACGTGGCGTGGCGATCGACGGTGATTACCAGGGCTACCTCGGCGATTACCAGACTGCCGAGAAAGACTGTGAGCTTGCCGCTGAGGGTCTGATCGTCAATCTCCGAAGCCACCCACATGTCGAACTCTTCGCGATGGACGCTCTTGCGCCAGGTGAACGTGCGTCGCGGCGGACTAAACTCGATGCCCGGGACCACGGGCACGAAAGTCAGCTCGCCTCCGAGCGGAACCGCTTGCGCGCTGGGCTTCTTCACATCGTCGTAGTTCGCTCGCTGGTCACCAAGAATTCGCGCTGCCTGCGCTTTCACTTCTTCAATTGGGTCGGGTTCGTCCGCATCAGCCCCGGGCCGCCGCGCAGTCAGGTGCGCGAATGCCAGCAGTGAATAAGTTTTATTGGGCTTGATTTTTCGAGGCGCGTAAACCGTGAACTGAACATTGTCGTTGACGTAAAGCGGCTTGCTGGCATCGGCCGGCTGTTCCGGTTTTTCGATAGTCAAAGTGGTTTCGGCGCGCTTGGCGTCATCTTCGCGGCGCCGCTGTTCCAATAAGCCGCGCAGCACGCCTCGCATCTCAGCGGCACTGGCAGGCCGATCGCGCCGGCTGAGGGCCATCGCCCATAGCACCAGCGCACTCTCTTCCGTGGACACTTGCGAATTCAAACGGCTGATCGGTAGCAACGGGTCGGGTTGGTTGTTTTCCAAAGCCTCGAAGCGAACTGCCGCCGGAATTGGAGGCTTACCAGTCAGCAGATCATAGAGCGTTGCGCCTAGGGCATAGAGATCGCTGCGCGGATCGGTGCCGCTGCTATGAATCTGCTCGATCGGGGCATAGACCGGAGTGTAGCCATAGACGCTCCGGCCCGCGGCTTCCGGCGCCATCTGTCCGGCTGCACCTTTAGCCAGACCAAAGTCGAGCAGGAAAATCTCTCCCTGAGCGGTTACCTTCAGGTTCGCCGGCTTGATATCACGATGCAGGATCGGCGGCTCGCGCGTGTGCAGGTAATCCAGCAGTTTGAGAATTTGATTCGCCCATTCCAGCACCTGAAGGACGGAAGTGGGGCCACTCTGCTTTTCGAGTAACTCAGCCAGGTCGTCGCCGGCGATATACTCCATCACCAGAAATTCGCCGCTACCTTCGCCAAAATAGTCCATGACTTTCGGCAACGCAGCGTGTCGCAAATTCGCGAGCAGGGCAGCTTCGCGTTGAAAGGCCTCACGCGCCTCGTTATTCGCGCCCACTAAAGTTTCCTTGAGCGCGACCACACAGCTAACCCGCTGATCGAAAGCTTCATAGATCGCGCCCATGCCGCCTTTACCGAGCAGGCGGACAACGCGATAGCGGTTTTGCAGAGTTGTGCCAGGCGAAAGCATTCAAATCCGGCAAACTTCAGTTTGCCTCTCTCCAGGAAATACTTGGTGCGCAGCGATCGAAGTGCGTCTCACCGCGCCGTCGCCACCACGCGAAACCCCGTCTCTAAATCGCGATTATCGGCTACATCCGATCCTCGCGCCGCGCAACGCAGTAAGTCGAGATTTCGGGTCGCGAAGGAGCCGCCGCGTTTGACTCTTTGGTTCAGCTCGTTGTTCGTCAACCAGGGACTGCCATCTGCCGGGACTCCGTCATAGTTCAACTGAAACACGTCTTCGCACCACTCCCAGACGTTCCCGAGCATGTCATAAATCTGAAACGCATTGGCGCGCCTCATGCCGACGGCTTGGACGAAGCCGTTGGAATTGTTCTTGTACCAGGCGAGCATGTTCATTTCGGCCGGCCGATCTTCGGTCGAGCCGGCCCGGCAAACATATTCCCATTCCGCTTCCGAAGGCAGCCGATAGGTGTGACCGTCGTTCAAGGCATTCAGACGTTGCACAAACGTGTGAGCCTCTTGCCAGCTGGCGTAATACATCGCGCGATCATCGCCCTCGCCGGCCGTGGGACTGGCCACTAAAGAGGCATCGCTTTTGATCTTTCGTCGCTGCTCATCAACCGTGGTGGCCATCACCGCCCGCCATTGCCACTGCGTTACTTCGTACCTGCCAATGTAGAAGGGCTGGCTGATATTCACATTGTGGACCGGCTTTTCGCTGTCTGACTCAACCGCTGATCCCATCATGAATTTTCCGGCAGGGATTAAAACAAACTCCATTCGATATCGGTTGGTAAATTTCGCGGGCAGCGGACCGGGAGGGGAGGTTCGCTCAACATTGCGAGGTGAAGATGCCGGCTTTGAAGGCCGTCTTCCAAAGCCTCGGCGCGCCCGCACCGAACCAGGGATCGACAGCAGCATCAGCGAACCGATCGTCAGCATCCAGGCAAATGTGCATTTCCGACTCATATCATCTTGGCTGGTGAACACTAATCGCCGTCCAGAATGTAGAACGTTTTCAGATACGGGCAGCCATTGCTGACGCCGTAGGTGAGTCGCTTCAGGTAGAGACTGTTGTGGTTGATGCCGCCGTCCAAATCCGTCCGGCAAACTCCGCGCGCGCAATTGAGTTCGCGGCTGTACCTTCCCGGCATGCCGTCTGTCTCACGGCTCTTTAACCACTGCTCGAATTTTGCCAACGAGGAAAATCGCCGTACTTCGAATCTCTTTGGGTCGTCATCATCGGCGAGTGAATGCTCAATGGTTACTTTGAGCCGGCCGCGTAACAAATTGTCCTTATCCAAAGACGCCAGCGTTTTGGCGCCGAAATGTTCAGCCAGGCTATTTGCCAGCTTTTGAATCGAACGCGTCTTGCACTGCGCGCGGGCATCGCTGCCGAATATTAATGCTAAGGCGATTAGAGCGATTGTAATGGTGACTTTTTTCATCGTGGTGTATCGGAGTCGATTTTAGCGGTAGCGGATAGGATCCTATTGAATTGCGCTGACTTGTCGCCGCTTTTGGTTCGGAGTTCCGCGTTTACGCGGCCGCCTGAAGGCGGAACTCCAAACGATCGCGCCGCATCTTAGCGAAGTTTGGCGGGATGCGCTAGAGTATCGGCCCGGAGGATTTGATGAGTCTCAAGGAGAAAATTATCGGTGACATGACCGCCGCCATGAAAGCGAAGGACGCGGCCCGGACTTCGACTTTACGCATGGTCAAAGCCGCGATTATCAATCGCGAAAAAGATGGCGGCGACGCGCTTACCGATGAAGACGTGCTGAAGCTGCTGCGATCGCAAGTCAAGCAACGCCGTGATTCGGTCGAGCAATACCAGAAAGCCGGCCGGCAGGAACTGGTTGATAAGGAGCAGGCTGAGATTGCGATAATTGAAGCGTATCTGCCCCAGGCGGCTTCGGCTGAAGAGATTGAGCAAGCGGTTAACGATGCGGTGGCCCAAGCCGGCGCGACTTCGATGAAAGACATGGGCGCCGTGATGAAGGCAGCGATGGCGAATCTTGCCGACAAGAACGCCGATGGCCGTGCGGTGAGCGAAGCCGTTAAGCGGAGACTTTCGGGACAAGGCAATAATTAGTCCCGGCTTTTCACGAATGGACAGCTGAGACTTGCCTATCTGTTCCTGATTAAGACGTTCAAATACTTTTTGATTTAAGGCCGCACCAAGTCCTGAGCAGACAATTTTCAAATTCCCTCTCCCGCTGGGAGAGGGTTAGGGTGAGGGTTTAGCGCAGGAACAAACTAGACTATTACCTGCGAGAGATGAGTTCGCTAGAAGCGAACTGATCTCTCGCAAGCAATTCAGTTAGTAACCGGACGCGCTAAACCCTCATCCCCGGCCCTTCTCCCAAAAGGGAGAAGGGTGAAACTGAACGAATGTCGCATTCGTCGATGGATCAACGCCCTGAATACTTCGATTTGAAATGGCCGCTCTGATTGAATGGTTCGACAATCAATTTGCTGAACTCAGTTCCGGCTGGCGCCTATTGGTTCAGGGAATCGCGCCGGAACATCTTTACCGGCCGCTCGCAAACCGATCGTCGCTCGGGGAATGCATCGTTCGCGGCGCCAGCGTGGTGGAACAGACTTTCGGAGGCATCAATTCAAGCCTCTGGGACGATCCATTCGAGTGGACTTTGCCGGAAACGCTTAATACGTCTGAAAAGCTGCTTCAGTATTTTGACGAAGTCGAAGCAACCCGGCAGCAGGCCTTCGCGCGATTCAGTGCCGATGAAGCGCTGCTGAAAAGAATCAACACACCTTCTGGCGAGACGCAATTGCTCACTTTACTGCTGGACACGCTGGTGCGGGCAGGGCATTATCACCTCGACGCCAAACAGGCGGTGGCGGAATTAAATCGACACCAAATCGCCGCTCAGACTCAATCTGAGAACCTTGGTTAGCAAACGTTCGTTCTGTCAAAAGAATAGACATCGGAAGAACATCGGAAATGTTTTGTCCCAGGTGCGGCCAACAACAAGCGACTGATTCGATGCGGTTTTGTTCGCGTTGCGGATTTCCCATGGAGGGCACGATGCATCTGCTCGCCCACAACGGGATGCTGCCGATTTACACTCCGCCGGACGCGGAGAAGGGCATTTCACCGCGGCGCCGGGGCGTCAAACAGGGCACGTTGCTGATGCTGATTGGCGTGATCCTGGTTCCCATCCTGGGTGTCATGTCCAGTTTCGCGCCCGGACGTTTGGAAAATGTTTTTGCCTTCTTTGCCGCGATCTCCGCGCTTATATGCTTTCTCGGTGGACCGCTGCGAATGTTGTTTGCCGCGATTTTTGAAGAAGGCGCGAAACCGCAGTTCCAGTTTCCGCAGGCTTCAACTTATGGCACTCCCGTGATCCCGCCGCCGGCGCGCGTCTCTGCCTTGCCGCCGGCCGCGGTTAATCCCGCATCGCAGTGGCGGCAGCGGCCGCAGACCGCCGAGATTGCTACGCCGCCGAGCGTCACCGACAGCACCACCAAACTGCTGGACAAGGGACCTAATAGTGAGTGAGGCCCCTTCCCTGATACCGAGCCAATCGTGACTGTTAGAGTACCGGCTTTAGCCGGGCTTTCATTGCCGTCAAATACCAAACTAAATTTGGCACGCTGACTTTTTACTCGACCTTTCGAGTTCCTCTACCATGTCATCTTTGGCAACTCGTCTTCGCGAACGGATCCAGCGTGAAGGCCCAATCAGTTTTCGCGATTGGATGCAGTCCGCTCTTTACGACCAGCGCGACGGCTACTACTGCCGGCCCGATCGGATTCGACAGGGACGGGCCGGTGATTATCGCACCGCGCCGGAAACCAGCTCACTCTTCGCCGTCACCTTTACAAATTACTTCGCGAAACTATTCGACGAGCTCGGTGCACCTGATCCATTCACAATTCTTGAGGCAGGAGCCGGCTCAGGTGAATTTGCGTTCGGAGTTCTGACGTCGCTCCGGTCGCATCATCCCAAAGTTTTCAAGGCAACCAGGTACTTGATTGAAGAGATTGGCCCAGCGTCACAGCTCGAGGAGCGCCTCTCAGAGTTTCGAGGGACACTCAGTGTCCGGCGCCCGAGCAGCGAGAGCACTGTGTCGCTTTCGTTAGTGGGAGCTACCAACCAGGCGCTCTCTCACGGCCGGGCTGATGACACATTCACCGGCATCATTTTCTCAAACGAATTAATCGATGCGTTTCCCGTTCATCGGGTCGTGATGCGGGAAGGCAGAATCCGGGAATTGTGCGTCGGAACCGAAGCCGAAAAGTTTGTGTGGACCGAATGTGACCCTGGCGCTGAGTTAATCGCTTATCTCGAACGCACTGATCTCATGCTCGCCGAAGGTCAGTTTGCCGAGATCAACCTGGCAGCGGAAACATTTGTGAATGAGGCGGCGGCAGCGCTCACTCGCGGTTTTGTGATCACGGTTGATTACGGTGCCGAGCGAACGGAACTGTTGAGCGATCCGGAGAGACGCGCCGGAACCTTGCGCGGCTTTCACCGTCATCAAATCGTTGAGGATGTGTTGGCGTCTCCGGGAGAGATCGATCTCACCAGCACCGTCGATTGGACACAGTTGAAGACGGTAGGTGAACAAACCCAGCTGCGGACCGTCCGGCATGAGCCGCTGCACAAATTTCTTCTCGCCGAAGGCTTGCTGGAGGAACTTGAGAGGTTGGCCGGCACAGGGACCGGGGCCGACGCGGTTCAGTTGCGCACCGGCGCCCGGGAAATGATCATGCCGCACGGCATGGCCGCTTCGTTTCAAGTGCTGGTGCAACAGAAGGTGTCAGAAGCCCAACCGTGAGGGAGTGCAACCGTGAATGTATCCGCTTAAATCTTTCTTGACCTGACCACGCGGCGTTGTTTAATCTCGAGGTGGCTTGATATAGCCCCTTCACCTCACCCGCTGCTGTAGAAACCTAACTGGAGAATTTCAATGAAGATGAATATGAACAAAAGTATTCCGAACCTTGCCGTCTATTCCGTGCTTTACGCCGCCATATTCGGAATTAGCCTTTGGTTGTTGGTCTTTCATCCTGAGAGTCCCACAAATTGGGTTCTGTATATCCTAATGGTCGGGTCGGTCTTAGCAGGTTTGGTTAAATTTGTCTTGCATTCGCGCAAGCGAAATCAACAATCTCTATAAGTTAAGCATCAATTTTTCAGAGTAAATAAGAGAGCGGCGAAGGTTCTCAGCCTCGCCGCTTTCATTGCGCCAGCTTTAGGTTCGCCATTGGGCCAACTTTCAACCAGCTGCGGAGCAGCGGTCAGAGTTTAGCCCAAGGCGAGGCTTTGTGAGCCTTGGGTCAAAAGACCTCCTCAGACGATCGAGCCCCGGAGGGGCGACAGCGATCAGGCGTAATCAACCGGCTTGGTTTACAAATCTCTCTCGCCGCTCCGCGGCTCCCCAATCTAATGAACGCCGACCCAAGGCTCGCAAGGCCTCGCCTTGGGCTTAGTTCTGACCGCTGCTCCGCAGCTCGTTGAAGGTTCACGTCCAAGGTAGGTGCTGGATTGGAGTACGACAGCCTGGGTCAATCAAGTATGTGAATGCCAAATTTGAGACACTGGTCTAACGGTTCTTCCGCTTGCTACCGCACCCGGTTCTGTATACAGTCCGTTACGTTTCCCCGGCCCGCGACAGCAGAAGCCCTCGACTCTGCATTGAGAGTCGACCCCCAAGGAGCATGCATGCTGAAGTCTCACTTTCGTTCCATCGCCGTTGTCCTTCTCATAATCACGATCTCTTTTACCGCTGCCGCGCAGGAACGTGCCGCGCAAACGGCCCGGCTTAGCGGACGCGTGGTTGATGCGCGTAGCGGAGAAGCGATTGCAAAGGTCAAGGTGATCGCGAACGGCACGGACCAAAGCACCACCACTGACGACAACGGCAATTTTGTGCTCGAGAACGTTCCGGCCGGCGCCGTTGAGCTCTACATCACGACGGTAACCTTCGGCCTGGTAAAAAAGACGATCACGCTGAAGGCCGGCGACAATCCTGATATCCAGATCGCGCTCAACGAAGATTCGGCAGCGCTGACCGAAACCGTAACCGTCAGCGCAAGTCCCTTTGCCGCGGCGGGTAACGAAGCGATCTCAGAACAACTCCTGACCAAGCGAGAAATGCAGCAGCTTTCCAGCGTGCTGCTCAATGATCCAATCCGCGCAGCGCAGGCCTTGCCGGGCGTCACGGCGACCGACGATTACCGCAGCGAGCTGTCGGTGCGTGGCGCCGGTTTCGACCGCGTCGGTCTGTATCTCGATGGAGTGCTGACAGACAATTTTCTCCACACGATCGCCGGCGGCTATCCCGATACAGGATCGGTGTCGGTGATTAACGCCGATACGGTGGATTCACTCGCGCTGTTACCCGGTACGTTTCCTTCGAAGTATGGCGATCGAACCGCAGCGATCCTGGATCTCGAAACTCGCGATGGTAATCGGGTTAAACCAAGCGGCCGCATCCAGGCCGCTTTGACCGGGTTGTCCGGCATGGTTGACGGGCCGTTCGCGGACCAGCGCGGGTCATATCTGTTTGCCGTGCGCAAAAGTTTCCTCGGCTATGTCGTACGCCGGTTCAACGACGAGTTCCAGGTCACCAACAATCCGCCGGTCATTGATGTGGCTGATTTCCAGGGCAAGGCGATCTATGACGTGTCAAAGCGAAATCAGATCGGATTTAGCCTGATCTTTGGAAATTTTGTTTTCGACCGCAACCGCGATCGTGACTTGCTCGGCATCAATCAGGTCTTCCAGGGGCACACGCGAAACTTCCTGCTGAACGGATACTGGACTTTTACGCCACGGCCAAATCTGCTGTGGCAGACGCGCGTCTTTGGCTCGCACACGAGTTTCAAAAACACGAACCGGAACGATCGACCGCTTTTGGATGAAAACCGCTCGCAAGCCGGCGTCCGCAGCGACCTGAGCTATCAGGCGCACAAACACCGGATCGAAGCCGGTCTGTATATTCGCCGTCTGAAGGTGGACAGTGCGGCGCAGCAATTCGATTTCTTTATCGAAACTCCATTCGATGCGGGCAGTTTTACGCGCACGGGAACCGAACAAGCCTATTACGTTCAGGACACCTGGAATGATGAGCGGCGCCGACTGACATTGAACGGCGGAGTTAGGATTGAGCACAGCGGTGTGACCGGCGAAACGACTGTTTCGCCGCGCGTGTCGTTAGCCTGGTCAATCGATGAGAAGTGGAAGCTGCGCCTGGGCGCCGGCCGTCATTATCAATTTCCGGATTTCAATCTCATGTTCGGACTCTACGGCAATCCTTTGCTCAAGTCGGAACACTCAAATCATTTCAATGTTGGGATCGAAAGATTGATCGGAACGCGCACGCGGGTCCTCTTCGAAGCCTATGATCGCGAAGATCGCAATCTGTTTTTCGCGCTCAACGAACCACGGCGGACGGGACCGTTTATTACTTTCGGAGGTCCTCCGTTCGGAAATCTGCTGAACGGTTACGGCCGCGGGTTCGAATTCACGGTGCAGCGACGCAGCGCTAACAAATTATCAGGATGGATTTCGTATGGTTATTCACAAACGAAATTGACGGACGCCCGCGACAACCTCACGTTTGTGAGCGATTCCGAACAACGGCACACGCTGAATGTTTATGGAAACTATCGCTTTGCGGAAACCTGGAATTTCAGCACTGAGTGGCGGTACGGCAGCGGCCAGCCCATCCCCGGATTTTACGGTCACGATGCGGCCGGGTATTTTCTGGTCAGCGACCGCAATCAGCTGCGAGTGCCTTATTACAGCCGTTGGGACATGCGGTTGAGCAAAGCGTTTCTTTTCAAAAAAGCGAAGCTGACGCTGACCGGCGAAGTCCTGAACCTGCTGAACCGCGACAATGTGCGTTACGCGGGTTTCGATTTTTTCCAGTTCGATGGACGCGTTTTCGGCCGTCTGGATCGGCTCCTGCCGATCGTGCCATCAGCCGGAGTGGTAATCGATTTCTGAAAACCTCCACATGACGTCAGCACCATCCGCGTGAATCACTCCCGTCCGCATGAGGTCAGTACCATCCGCGTGAGCGGATGGAACCAAAACCCAACTCCATCCAGGCTTGAGCCTTGCTCCCATTTGCTGACGCAAATGGTACTGACCTCAACGTCTCCTAAAAAATTAGTTGACAACCAGACGTGGCCGAGCGTATAAGTCCTAAACACTTAGGAGTAAACAGCCGATGGCGCGACGAAAAACCGAGAATCTGACGCCTCTGGAGCTCGAGATTATGCACGTCCTGTGGGAATCAGGACCTGCCAATGTGCAGACCGTGCAGCAAAATCTCAAGCGCGAATTGGCCTATACCACGGTGCAGACCATGCTCAATATTCTGCACCGCAAGGGCAAGGTTAAGCGCACGCTGAAAGATCGGGCCTACTACTACAAGCCTTCCGTGAGTCGCAGTCATGTGACCACTCAGCACATCACCGACATCGTGGACCGCCTGTTTGGCGGTTCGGCGGAGAGCCTCGTGATGAGTCTGTTGGAAACGAAGCACCTGACGCCAAAGAAACTGGCGCGGCTGCAGAGGCTGCTGGAAGAGGAGAGCAAAAAATGAACACCACCACTCAACTGCTCCTCAATTTCCTGGTTAACGCGGCCTGGCAGATTTGTCTAATCGCACTGGTGGCCTGGTTGGCCGAACGCCTGACACGATCGCTAAATCGAATCCGTCATCTGGTCTGGGTGTTGGCGCTGCTCGCCTCGTTCCTGCTGCCGGCTCTATCGGCCATCAGGACGCTGAGGTCGGCGGCTGTTGTCCCCGCCACAAATGTAGAAATGCCGCGCGGTTCAACTCCTACTCTGGTTGTCGGACCTGCGGAAGCAACCTCTCCCTCTGTCGCGGTGCTGCCGCGCCGGCTTCAGATTGGACAGACTGCCGCGCTGATCCTGATCGCTCTGGCTCTGGGGATTGTGTTGTTCCGCTCGTCGCACCTTTGGGCGGCCTGGTGGCAGACGCGCCGTCTGCGCGCATCCACCACCGGTTTCACTCCGGAAAATGAATTGCGCGCAGTCATCGAACGTTGCCGGCAGGTGTTTGGAATTGGCCGGGTTCGCATTGGCCATTCCGAACTGCTGCAGACGCCGGCCACGATTGGCTTCTTTGCGCCGCTCGTGATCATTCCCGGTAAATTGATCGGCGAAGCGGATGTGAACGCCTTGAGCGCGGCCATCGGGCACGAGTTTGTTCACATCATGCGGCGCGATTACCTGCTGAACCTGATTTATGAATTCCTTTTGCTCCCCATATCGTGGCATCCGGCCGCAATGATGATTAAGCGCCGGATCACGCAGACCAGAGAGTTGCGCTGTGACGAATTGGTCGCCGAACGCTTGTTGCACCCGGAGATTTATGCGCGTTCGCTCGTCAGGCTCGCGGGTTCCGCGCTGCCGCCGAATCGTCGCGCGCAAACTATGATCGTCGGTATCGCCGACGCGGACATCCTGGAGGTGAGAATCATGTCATTACTCAAAAGAAATAAAACTAACCTGCGCCGCAATATCATGCTCGTCACAGCGGCAGCATTGGTATTCGCCATTCCGTGTATCGCGGCAGCGGCATTCGCAATCAATTTCGAAGTAAGTGTGCCGGGACTGGAAACGCAGGAACCACAGCCGCAGCAGATGAAGATGCGCCGGAGCGCGAACACCGAGCGTGAGCGGGTTGAGCAGGAATTAAAAGAACAAGCTGAACGCGAAGATCGCGAGCTGCTCCAAAAGATTGAGAAAGAGACAAATCCGAGCTTGAAAGCGGATCTGGAAGAGACGTTACGGCGCCGTACGGAAGAGCGGGAAAAGATGACTTACACGCTGTTAAGCAACGGCGTGGAATATAAGGTCATGGCCGCAGATGATCAGCGCCGTAAGATTGAAGACGTGCTGCAAAAAGAGCTGGAGCAGGAGCGATCAACTCTCGCCAAGGCCGCCAGGATTACAATGGAGCAGGCCATTCAGATCGCCACCAGCAGCAATCCGGGAAAGGTTTTGGAGTCTAATCTGGAGGGTGAGCGTTCAAGAGAGACGAACGTGACCACGGCCCGCCCGCTCTACCACGTGACCATACTTTCCGGCGATGATGCCGAATCGGTTATCACTCATGTGTGGATCAATGGCCTGGACGGCACGATCGTCAAGAAGGAGAATGAGCTACGCCGCAAGATGAAACAGGAAATGTCTTCCGGCGAAGAGACGAAGCTGCGGCGCCGATCGTCTGGGACGTTGAACGACAAGGCCGTCAATCTTCCCAATCCTGAGTATCCGCTGATCGCCATGAAGGCGGGCGCCGAAGGTGCCGTTGATGTCGAAGTCACAGTTGACGAGACCGGCCATGTGATTGCCGCGCACGCGATTTCCGGTCATCCGTTGTTGCAAGCCGCAGCGGTGACCGCGGCGCGCCAGGCGGTTTTCCAACCGACGAGTGTGAATGGCGAGTTGATTAAGGTTTCCGGATTACTGCGATACGAATTCGAGGCCAAGTAACGCAGGTGTCAACTGTTACCATTAGAAAGGCGGCCATGCGAGCCGCCTTTCCTTTTTGCAATAGCATCCAACCCGAAATACCCTAGCCAGCTGGAAAACGACTGATGAAACATTTTCCACTCGCCCTTCTACTCCTGTTGGTCACCGCATCGTCTGTGTCCGCACAAGCAGACACTCCGGCCGTTAAGACCGCAAACAGCTCCGCGAGAAACGCTGAGCTGGCCGAACGCCAATCACTGGCGGTCTCGCTGCTCAACTCGCTGGCGATTGAGGCGCGCAGTTATCGCGACGAGTATCTAAGGGCGCGCGTGCAGGCCCGGGTCGCGGATGTACTTTGGGATCGTCAACCGGAAAACGCTCGCAGTCTATTTCGCCGCGCGTGGGATATTGCCGAAGCCGTCGAAACCGGATCATCAGCTGGAACTTCAATGCTGGGGCGGCGCGCCAAAAACCAGCCGCTTCGTCCGCCCGCCGGTTTGCGTGCTGAGATTTTGCGACTGGCCGCTCGCCGCGACCGCGCCCTGGGCGAGGAGTTTTTGGCCAGAATGACCTCGAAGAAAAGTGACAAAGAGGTGAAGGACCAGACAGACAGCTCGTCTGCTTCAGACACCATGTCTGAGGAGCAGATTGCAGAAAGGCTGAAGCTGGCGCAGGGCTTTCTTGAATCGGGAGATGTCGAACGTAGTTTGCAGTTTGCCGACCCGGCGCTCAACCAGGTCGCGCGGGCAGCAATACAATTTCTCGTCGCCTTGCGCGCCAAAGATCCGGTCGCCGCCGACCGGCGTTACGCGGCCTTACTGCTGCGGGCCGCAAACGATCCTTCTTCGGACGCCAACACCGTTTCGCTGTTGACCACCTATGCTTTTACCCCGTCGATGTACATGGTGGTTTCGCCCGTTGGAATTCCGTCCAGCATGTATTCAGATCCGGTCCCGCCTCCCGATTTGGCTCCCGCGCTGCGCGCCAATTATTTTCAAGTCGCCGCGAATATTCTGTTGCGTCCGTTCGCGCAATTGGATCAATCGACCGCCGGTCGCGCTGGAACGTATTTTATCGCCACGCGCCTGCTGCCGTTGTTCCAGCAGTTTGCACCCGAGCTGGCGCCGGCAGTCAGCTCGCAGTTGGCCGCGCTGGGTCCCGAAGCCTCGGCTACCACGCGCCAGGGCGGCGATTGGCTCAATCAGGGAATGAAGCCGCCTGAGCCGGGCGGCGATCCCATCGGCGATGATCTGACCGATCGTTTGAGCCGCGCCAAGACCGCCGATGCTCGCGATCGGATCTATGCGATGGCGGCCATGCGGGCCGCTGACAAAGCGGATCCGCGCGCGCACGAGTTCGTGGATAAGATCGAAGATCTTAATACGCGTAATGGGATTCGCAGCTTTGTGGACTACAACCTGATCACTGGTCTCTTGCGAAAGAAGCGGGTTGATGAAGCCGTAGCTCTCGCGCGCAAGGCCGATCTCTCACACATTCTGCGCGCACACGTGCTGACGCAGGCCGCCGCAATCGTGGCCGACAAAGATGCGGCGCGCGCCAACGAGTTCCTGGAAGAGGCCCTGACCGAAATACTGCGCATCGAAGCCAGCGCGCCTGAACGCGCCTACAGTTTGGTCGCGCTGCTGGCCGGGTTGTGTAAGGTGAATAAAGTGCGGACCTGGGAGTTGCTCAGCGAGACTATCAAGAGCGCCAATGCGTTGCCTGATTTTACCGGCGAGGACGGTCATACCTCGCAAACCGTCGAAGGGAAGTTCAGCATTCAGATGGGCGCGGAGTTGATCTCAGAGAAAGACCTGCCGGATATCTTCGCGACCCTGGCCCAGGACGATTTCTATCAATCGGTAAATGCGGGCAAGAGCTTCCGCGGCGAGGCCCCGCGAGCATTGGCAACGATTGCAATTACCCGCGCGACCTTGAAAGAGAAAGCGTCGCAGCCGCCCAAGCGGTAATTGGTTCAATTACCCTCAAAACAATCAAAGAAACTACGCGACTCTGCGCCTTTGGCGCCGCACATAGCGGTAAGCCTCTGGCTTAACGTCAGAGATTTTCCAAAAGGTCGGCGCCTCCGGCGCCTGCATTTGATGTCTGTATCTGCTGCGCCAGAGGCGCTGGCCTCTTTTTAAGTGCCTGCCACGGTAAGCCAAAGGCTTACCGCCATGTGCGGCGTCAAAGGCGCAGGCTTTTCAGCCCTTCCCATTAAGGTCGTGAGGTTGCCGGCTCGTCATCCGCCACCCGGTACTTCTCCTTCTCCTTTTCGCGTTGCAGGTAGGGAATGCCTTTCTCCATCCACTCGGGCGCCGGCGCGCCTTTCAGGAAATGATCGAAGAATTCCTGCAATCGGCGCGTGTAGTCCTTCTGATTGATCCGCTTGCGCAGCCCATGCTTTTCGCCGTTGTAGCTGAACATGTACGCCTCTTTGCCCAACCGGCGCAGCGCCAGATAGAACTCAATGCCCTGATACCAGGGCACCGCGTCGTCTTCATCATTATTGATGAGTAGTAGTGGCGTCTGAATCTTATCGGCATGAAAAACGGGTGAGTTCTCGAGAAAGCGCATTGGATATTCCCAAAGGCTGCCACCGATGCGTGACTGGCTGTGTTCGTATTGAAATTGCCTTGGCAGCCCGGAACCCCAGCGAATGCCACTGTAGGCGCTGGTCATATTTACGACGGCCGCGCCCGCCTCGGCAGCTTTAAAACGATTGGTCTGGGTGACCATGTAAGCGATCTGGTAACCGCCCCAGCTGTGACCCTGGATGCCGATGTTGTTTTCATCGACGAACCCTTTATCGACCAAAGTCTGTACGGCCGGAAGCACGCACTGCAACGCATCGCGACCGGGATATCCGGTTTTGTAGATAATGTCCGGCATGAAAACCAAATATCCGTTGCTGACATAGTAAGTCGCGTTGATTGAAGTGCCTGGGCCCGGTTGGCGAAACGCATGTAATCCCTGACTGAGCCGCTCGTAGATGTACACGATCATCGGGTACTTCTTTTTCGGATCGAAGTTCTCGGGTTTTAGCAACAGACCCTTCAGCGCGACACCATCGGTGTTCCTGAAATTGACGAGCTCGCCCGTGCCCCAGTTGAATGCCGCGCGCTGGGCATCACCGCTGGTGATTTTCTTCGGGCTCTTGAAGTTCATATCCGTCGCCCAGACATCCGGAAACTCATCGAAACGCGTGGCGGTGAAAATCAGGACGTCAGCGTCTTTGGCCTTCGACGGGTTGTTATAGTCTTTCGCGCCCATCAAAAGTTTTTCCGGCAGGCCGCCGTTGACCCGATCGCGGTAAAAACCCGAATCGCGGGTCTCTTCGTTTGCGGCGTGCAACAACAGCGGCTTGGCCGGATCGATCGATCGCTCTTTGGGATCCAGCCGCACATAACGAAATTCGATCTTTTCGCGCCGGCCCGTTCCGTCGGTGAGGTTCTTTGCGCCGCTGCCATCGGGCGAGATTTGCCAGATATCGAAACGATCATTAATCAGGATCTGATTGTCATCCTTCGTCCATCCGGCTAAGCCGTATGACGACGGCAACTCAGGGGTATCGTTGTCCTCGTTGAAAAAGTTCACGCCCAGATTTCTGGTCAGATTCACTTTGGCGCCCGTCGCCGTCGCATAACTGTTCCAATCCTTGCCGTCAAAGTAGAGCGCGTATTTTCCGCCCGGTGACAGCGACACGTTGAAACGCTGTTTCGAGGTGATGAGTTTGCGCGTGCCGTCGTCGGCGTTTACGAGATAGACATCGGTCATGCCGGGATCATAGTCGCTGGTGATCCGGTACGCGCGATTATCCGAACCGACCGCCAGGCGACCGTCATTGCTCGGAAATATTTGCTCCAGCTTTTCGTCGGCGAGTTGTAGAAACTTCTTGTCCTTGACCAGATAGATCGCGCGGTAGGATCGCTGTCGATCCTGTTCAGCGCGCACTTTTTGAATTGGTTGGATGTAGTCGTCTTTCCAGTGCCACAGATCCACCAGGACCTTTTCATCCGCCGGGACGTCGTCACTGGCCGACTTCTCAGGCTCAGGCGGCGGAGCGGCGCCGAGAAACAACCGCGCCCCGTCCAGCGAAAAACTGAGGTTGGCTTTCTCGCTCACCACAAAGTCCTTACGGAATCCGGGTGACGAATTGGACACGATCTCGGAAGCGACCAGCGGCGCCGCATGATTTCGATCTGAACTCTCGCGCACGTTCGTGCCGGCGCCTCGGTCCCAAAGATAGACTTTGAATTTCGGTTGTTTGGCCTCTTGATCGTCACGGTCACTGATAAATGCCAGCTCAGTTTGTTCTTCATCCCAGGTGAGCTTTTGATACTTGCCCTTGCCCGCCAGCAATGCTGCCGGCGCCGCCTCGGTCTGAGGCGTGATTACATAGGCGCCGTTGGTCTCCTCATTTTTGGACGCTACCGTATAGGCGAGCGTCTTCGCGTCCTTACTTAAACTGTAGTCAAGCACGTCGTTGAAAGTGCGCTCAGCGCCGGTCGTCAAATTTCGCAGCACCAGGTCGGTGCCGTACTCTTTTTTCCTTGAGCCGGTGTTTTCCCTTGCTGGTGGCGTCATCGGCGCTCCACTGGTTTCTGGTTTTGGGCCGGCTGGCGGCTTAGCTTCCAGCAGGTAAGCGATAAAGCCCGAACCATCTTCGGGGACCTGAAAACTTTTTACCCGATCGATCCGGGCGACTTGTCCATTGGCCAGATCCATAATCCCGAGAGCATTCTTGGGCATGTCGTCCGGTTTTTTCTTGTCTTTCTTTGCTTTGTTGAGATCGGCTTTGTTGGGTTCGATACTGAAAACCACAAACCGGCTGTCAGCCGTGAAGATAGGCCGAGCCAGTCGCGCCTGGGCCGCGATCAACTCGCCGAAATTCGGCAGCGAGTCGTCTGGTGGCGGCGCCGGTGGGCGATAGCCCCTCGCAGCGCGCCATTCGGTACCGGTGGCGATGTTGCGCACCACAATGTCGCTGTCGGCATCCTGTGCCATGTAGGCGTAAGCGATGAACTTTCCGTCGCGCGATACCTGGGGCGACTGGATGGAACGCCACGAATCGTAGTCCTTATGAGTCAAAGGCCGTTTAGCGCCGGCGGGTTGCTGGGCCAACGACTGGGCAAACGAAGTCGCCAGCAGGGCAACGGCACAGAGGATAGACACGTAGCGTCTCGAAACACTTCCAAACGTTCTCATAACTCGCTCCATTTTCAGTTAATTGAATCAGGCCAGATTCGCGCACAGTCTTAACACGGATTGGCGTGAAGTCAAGGGGGATGGCGAAAAGCGAGCTTGAGCCTGGCGAGCATTTGCCTGTGGACCTGCCCTTAAGGCCCAAAGGGCCGATATTAAATAGCCACGGCCGTAAGGCCGTGGACCGCGGAACCAAGATCCATTCCTGAGGCCCGAAGGGCCGGCATCGAATAGCCGCGTTAGGTATCACCTCCGGATATATCGCTCGTCATATTCGATCTTGTGACGACTCAACAGTTCGACGACCATCTTTGAATGCGCCGGCGGTGTTGGCTGGCAATGCAAAAACTTGAAATGCCGCACCTTCGGCGCTCGGCTGATTCTTTTACTAGAGTGTCCACGGCCTAACGGCCGTGGCTATTCAATGCCGGCCCTTCGGGCCTGGTTAACGGTTACCGCTATGTGCGGCGCCGAAGGCGCGAATTCCTGGCGATCTTTCTCCACGGCCGCGGCTTACTCAATACCGGCCCCTCGGTCCTGGTGGGTGCCTACCCCTATTTTCCTTTACCAGCCCGAAAAGGCGGTTTCTGTAACCGCTTTCTTTGCCGCAGCGTTCATACTTGTGCGACCATAGTTTTCAAAACCCCCTCGGTGATTTCAGCTTTGACCGCGACGAGTTAGCTAGAGTCGCAGGCTGGGTATTGATCCGGCCAGCAACTGAACATGGCAGAACAAATATCCGACCTTCGCGGCGCGCCGAAGATTGAATCGGCCCCCGCAGCGACTGACAGACCCGCTCGCGCCGGACACGGCATTCCCGGCCAAACCAGCAGACCCTTCATTACCCGGGCGCGCATTGTCCAGGTGATCAGCCTGGTGGTGCTGGTGGTCCTCCTGCTCGTCTTGTGGCGATTTCTCGGTGACCGGGCAGCGGCGCCGGGCGCTGGTCGCGGCGGCCGTGCCGGCGCGGGTGAAGTCGTACCGGTGGAAGTCGCCGTCGTCTCCCAGCAGGACGTGCCCATCCAAATTAAAAGCATGGGGAACGTTGAAGCCCAGAACACGGTCGCCGTGCGATCTCAGGTCGAAGGCACCTTGATGCAGGTTGGGTTTGCGCCCGGACAGGAAGTTAAGAAAGGCGACCTGCTCTTTAGAATTGATCCACGTCCACTTCAGGCCCAGCTAAGTCAGGCAGAGGCGAACCTGCTCAAATCGATGGCCGCCGTGCGGCAGGCCAACGACATCGTGGCGCGCGACGAGGCGACGGTGGCCAACGATCGAATCATCGTGGCCCGCGATACGAAACTCGTCGAAGCGGGAGTGGTGGCGCGCGAGCAGTACGACAACGATATGGCGAAGATGCGCGCAGATGAAGCCACGGTGCGCGCCGATCAATCGGCCGTGGCCAATCTTCAGGCCGCTCAGAAAGCCGAACAAGCGAATGTTGAAAACGCGCGCGTCCAGCTAAGCTACACGACAATTCGCGCGCCGCTCGCCGGCAAGACCGGAAACCTGGTCGTGACCACGGGCAACCTGGTGCGCGCCAACGACACTACGCCGCTGGTGACGATCACCACGGCATCGCCCATCTACATCACGTTCTCAGTTCCTGAGCGCGAACTCGCGCGGATTCGACAGGCGTCCGGCAAAGAAGGATTGGCGGTGCAAGGCCAGATCCCGGGCGACGAATCGAATCCGGTGATGGGACGGTTGTCATTAGTCGACAACACCGTGGATCCCGCGACCGGAACAGTCCGGCTGAAAGCGACCTTCATCAATGAGGATCGGCGTATGTATCCGGGCCAGTTCGTCAACGTAGTCCTGACGCTGGGGACGGCTTCCCAGGCTACCGTCGTTCCTTCACAGGCCGTTCAGGTCGGTCAGGACAAATCTTTCGTTTATGTCGTCAAGGCCGACGGTACAGTCGAGATGCGCACCGTCATTCCCGGTACCACGATGGATACGATGACGGTGATTGAAAGCGGGTTAAGTCCGGGCGAACAGGTAGTCACCGATGGACAACTGCGTCTGGTGCCGGGTGCGAAAGTGCAGGCCAAGGGACAGGGCGGTCGCGGACAAGGTGGGAATCAGGGTCAGAGTGGCGGGAAGTAAATTGAAAATTGAAAATTGAAAAGTGCAAATTGAATCTCTTGTCAGAACCCGGAGCGGTAGCGACGGGGTAGTCGTTAACCGCCCGTCCGTCTTGATTTCCAAGGCCACCGCGTCGCTAGCGCTCCGGGTTCTGACACGCAATGTCTGAATTATTCATCAAGCGCCCGATCACCACGACGCTGATCATGGCGGGCATCGTGCTGTTCGGCTTTATCGGCTATCGCGCTTTGCCGGTCAGCGATCTTCCTAACGTTGACTACCCGACCATACAAGTCACGGCTGAACTTCCCGGCGCCAGTCCCGAGACGATGGCCTCGTCCGTCGCCACGCCACTCGAGCGGCAGTTCTCAACCATTGCCGGCCTGAACACCGTCAGCTCAACCAGCACGCTCGGCAATACGCAGATCACTCTGCAGTTTGATCTCAGCCGCAACATCGATGCGGCGGCCCAGGACGTGCAGACCGCGATCGCTCAGTCGTCGCGGCAGTTGCCGCCGGGCATGCCCAACCAGCCCACACTCAAGAAAGTAAATCCAGCCGATCAACCGATCGTCTATTTGATGGTCAGTTCGCCCACGCTGCCGCTGTCCAAGGTCAACGAGTATGCAGACACGACGTTGGCCCAGCGGCTATCGACGATTAGCGGAGTGGCTCAGGTGCTGGTGACCGGCGAACAAAAATATGCCGTGAGGGTCCAGGTTGATCCATCGGCGCTCGCCGGCCGCGGAATCGGAATTGACGATGTGGCCACTGCGCTCCAGCGCGGTAACACAAATCTTCCGGTCGGCACGCTTTACGGGATCCATCAGAACCTGACCGTTCAGGCCAACGGGCAGTTGACCAATGCGGAAGAGTACCGGCAGTTGATTGTTGCTTATCGCAACGGGGCCCCGGTGACGCTGCGCGATCTGGGTGACGTGGTTGACAGCGTCGAGAACAATCGCCTGGCCAGCCGTTACAACGGCCAGCAGGTGGTGACGCTCACGATTCAGCGCCAGCCGGGTACGAACACGGTCGCGGTCGTCGATGCCATTCGCAACCTGCTACCTGCGTTTCGCCAGCAATTGCCGGCGGCGATCAAGCTGGATGTGCTTTACGATCGTTCCGAATCAATTCGCGAATCGGTAAACGACGTGCAGTTCTCGCTGCTGTTGGCGATTGGTCTGGTCGTCCTGGTTATCTTTCTGTTTCTGCGCAACGTGCGGGCGACTTTTATTCCGACGCTCGCCCTGCCTACCTCGATCGTGTTCACGTTCGCGATCATGTACCTGCTGGACTTCAGCCTCGATAACCTTTCGCTCATGGCGTTGACCTTGTCGGTAGGGTTCGTGGTCGACGACGCCGTCGTCATGCTCGAGAACATCGTGCGGCGCATGGAAGAAGGCGAAGGCGCCATGGAAGCAGCGCTGAAGGGTTCGCGTGAGATTGGCTTCACGATCGTGTCGATGACGGTTTCGCTCGTGGCCGTATTTATTCCGGTGCTGTTCCTGAGCGGCATCCTCGGCCGCCTGTTTCGCGAATTTGCGATTACGATCAGCGTCGCCATCCTGGTTTCCGGATTCGTTTCACTTAGCCTGACACCGATGCTCTGCAGCCGCTTGCTGAAAGCGATTGGACATAAGCGGGGCTCAGACAGCGGCACCGATGCCGGCGAACTCCAGTCAGAGATGCCTGCGAGCCAACCAGGACGTTTCTGGGCCAAGACTGAGCGCGCTTATGACTGGCTGGTGGGCGGCTATCGCTGGACGTTGCAACTGGCTTTAGAGAATCGCGCACTGACAATTCTAATTTCAGTGATTCTGTTTGGAATCACGATTGCGCTGTTCTACATCATTCCGAAAGGATTTATTCCGAACGACGACATCAGTCAAATCATCGGTTACACCGAAGCCGCCGAAGGCATCTCTTTCAACGAGATGTCCCGGCATCAGGAACAGATTGTGGACATCATCCGCCAGGACCCCAACGTGCAGGGGGTACTGTCAACAGTCGGTGAAAGTGACGTCAGTGCGGCAAGCAACACCGGCAATATCCTGGTTCTGCTAAAGCCGGTGCACGACCGCCGCAAAGATGTCGAAACCATCATTCAGGACTTGCGGCCGAAGCTGGCGACGGTGCCTGGTATGCGGGTCTTTCTGCAAAACCCACCGCTGGTCCAGGTCGGCGGGCAGGTGACCAAGAGCCCGTATCAATTGACGCTCCAGGGTCCGGATCAGAAAGAGTTGTACCGAAGCGCCGACGCTTTGCTGGCGAAGATGAACGCGCTGCCGCAGCTGCTGGACGTCACCAGCGACATCCAAATTAGCAATCCGCAATTGAACGTTGATATCGATCGTGACAAAGCCGCGGCCGTTGGTGTGACTGTGCAGCAGATCGAAAATGCGTTGAACAGCGCCTATGGGACGCAGCAGATTTCCACGATCTACGCGACTTCCAACGAGTATCAGGTCATCCTTGAGGTAAAGCCTGAGTTTCAGCAGGATCCGTCGGCGCTCGGCCATCTTTATATTCACTCGACAGCGCCGCCGTCCACCTCGAGTCAGGTGGCCCAGCTACAGGCGGCGCTCGCGCAGCCCTCGACGACAGTAGTCAACTCCGCTCAGCAGCCGGCCGGACTCACGGCGCCCAACCAGACAACCCAGGCCCGACTGGTGCCGTTGAGCACGGTGGCCACATTCAAGCGCGGCGTTGGTCCGCTGCTGGTGAATCACCTGAGCCAACTGCCGTCGGCGACTATTTCGTTCAACCTCAAGCCCGGTGTCTCGTTGAGTGCCGCGACTGCCCAGGTGGAAGCGCTGGCGAAACAGACTCTGCCCGGAACTATCACGACCAGCTTTCAGGGCACGGCGCAAATCTTTCAGTCGTCTTTGCAGAACCTGACGTTGTTGATGTTGGTGGCGGTGCTGGTGATCTATCTGGTGCTGGGAATTCTCTACGAGAGCTTTATTCATCCGTTCACGATTCTTTCGGGATTGCCTTCGGCCGGCTTAGGGGCGCTGCTGACTTTACTGGTGTTTGGACGCGAACTGGATGTTTACGCGTTTGTCGGATTGATCATGCTGATCGGTATTGTCGAAAAGAACGCCATCATGATGATCGACTTTGCCTTAAGCGCGCAGCGCAGCGAAGGCAAACCGGCGGAAGAAGCGATCTTCCAGGCCTGCCTGATTCGCTTCCGCCCGATCATGATGACCACCATGGCCGCCTTGATGGGCACGCTGCCGATAGCCCTGGGTTGGGGCGCCGGAGCCGCTTCGCGCAGGGGTCTGGGTCTGGCGGTGGTGGGAGGATTGCTGGTGTCGCAGGTGGTGACGCTTTATTTGACGCCGGTGGTCTATCTGTATTTCGAGCAGGCGCAGGATTGGTTCAAACGAAGGCGGACTGCCCGCGAGGACGCAATGTTAGAAGCTTGAGTCAAACGAGTGGCGGGTCAGTACCACCTGCGTAAGCAGGTGGGACACAGCGTCAAGTTGAGTCCTGATGCCATCCGCTGACGCGGATGGTACTGACTCATGATGTCGACAGATGAACGCTAACCAAAAACATCGCCGCGGCATTTCTGAGCTGTTTATTCAGCGGCCGATCACGACGACCCTGATCATGGTGGGGTTCGTCCTGTTCGGCTTGATTGGCTACGCGGCCCTGCCGGTCAGCGATCTGCCGACGGTCGATTACCCGACGATCAATGTGAACGCCAGTCTGCCGGGAGCCAATCCCGAGACGATGGCCGCGTCCGTGGCAACCCCGCTCGAGCGGCAATTCTCAGGCATCGCCGGCATCGACTCGATCAATTCAAGCAACTCGCAAGGCTCAACTTCGATCACTTTGCAATTCAACCTGAGCCGCAATATCGACGCCGCGGCGCAGGATGTTCAAACGGCGATTTCGGCGGCCTTGCCACAGCTGCCGCCGGCCATGCCCAATCCGCCGAGCTTGCGTAAGTCCAACCCGTCCGACAGTCCGATTCTGTTCTTTGCCTTGAACTCAGACGTAGTTTCGCTGCAGCAGATTGATGAATATGCCGAGACTTTGATCGCACAAAGAATTTCGATGGTGGACGGCGTGTCGCAGGTTCAGGTCTATGGCGCGACCAAGTACGCGGTGCGCGCGCAGATGGATCCCAACGCGCTGGCAGACCGCGGCATCGGCGTCGACGACGTGGATGCGGCGATTCGCAATGCCAATCCGAACACGGCCACCGGCACGCTCTATGGAAAGTATTCGAACCTGACCTTGCAGACTGACGCCAAGCTCGATAAGGCGTCGCAATTTCGTTCGCTGATTGTCGCTTACCGCAACGGCTCACCGGTGAGACTCGAGGAAGTCGCCAACGTTATCGACAGCATCGAGAACAACAAGGCGAAGAGTTGGTTCAACGGGCGACGCAGCGTCACCATGGCCGTCCAGCGGCAGCCGGGCACCAACACCGTCGCAGTTGTCGATGCAATCAAGGCGCTGATGCCGCAATTCAAACAGCAGCTTCCGGCTTCAGTTAGTCTGGACATTTTGAACGATCGCTCGATCTCGATCCGCCAATCAGTCGATGACGTGCAGTTTTCGCTCGTCCTGGCGATGGGGCTGGTAGTGCTCGTCATATTTCTGTTTCTGCGAAATTTCCGCGCGACCATCATTCCAACGCTGGCGTTGCCGACTTCGATCGTGGGCACGTTCGCGGTCATGTACCTGTTGAATTTCAGCCTCGACAATTTATCGCTGATGGCCCTGACGCTGTCGGTCGGTTTCGTCGTCGATGATGCAGTGGTCATGCTCGAGAATATCGTGCGGCGAATTGAAGCCGGCGACAACGTCATGCAGGCGGCGTTGAATGGCTCGCGCGAGATCGGCTTTACCATTGTGTCGATGACCGTTTCGCTGGTAGCGGTTTTCATTCCGGTGCTGTTCATGGGCGGAATTCTCGGCCGCCTGTTCCGCGAGTTCGCGATCACCATCAGCGTCGCGATCCTCGTGTCCGGTATCGTTTCGCTGACGCTGACGCCGATGCTGGCCAGCCGGCTGCTGAAGGCTTCTGCGATCCGCGCCAGCGCGCTGCATGAAGAGACAGGAAAAACGGTCCGCCGCGGTTGGTGGGGCTTCACCGAAGGAATCTACAACCAGGTTCTGCGGTTCTATGAATGGACTCTGCAAAAGGTCCTTGCTCATCCGCTGTACACAATCACAATCAGCCTGGTGCTTGCCGTATTCACGTTCTATTTGTTTAGCGCGGTGCCGAAGGGTTTCATTCCATCCGGCGATACGGGTTTGATATTCGGTAGCACCGAAGGCGCGCAGGGCATATCACTCGACGATATGATCGTGCACCAAACCGCCATCACGGAAATCATCAAGAAGGATCCAAATATTCAGTCCTATGCTTCGACGGTGGGCGCGGGCGGCCGGAACAGCGGAGGCAACTCGGGGACAATTTTCATTGGCTTGAAACCGCTGGGCCAGCGAAAACTGAGCGCCGACGAAGTCATCCAGGAATTGCGCCCCAAATTATCGCGAGAGCCGGGACTGCGGGTCATTCTCCAGAATCCGCCGTCGCTAAATATTGGCGGCGGCTTTGGCCGCAGCACTTATCAGGTAACCATGCAGGCTTCGAGTAACGCTGAGCTCATCGACAACGCGCCAATTCTGGAGCGAAAGATGCGCGACCTGCCGACGCTCCAGGATGTGAACAGCAACCTTCAGGTCAACACGCCGCAAGTCAACGTTGATATCGATCGCAAACAGGCGGCCGCCAAGGGCGTGACCATCGCTCAGATTCAGACGGCCCTCGGCGATGCTTTTGGCTCGCGCCAAATCTCGACCATCTACACGCCTACTAACGAGTACCAGGTAATTCTGGAAGCCAAGCCGGAATTTCAAAAGGATCCGAACGCCCTCGGCCGCCTCTACATTCACGGATCGAATGGAAGCCTCGTGCCGCTCAGCTCGGTAGCGAGCTTTCGCCAGACTGTCGGCCCCGCGCAGGTGAACCATTACGGCGAAATGCCGGCGACGACCATCTCGTTTAATTTGCGGCCGGGGGTTTCACTCAGTCAGGCTACACAACAGATTCAGAACGTAGCCAAACAATCCTTACCGGCAACTATCACGACCACGTTTCAGGGTTCCGCGCAGGTGTTTCAATCGTCATTGCAGAACCTGACGCTGCTCCTGCTGGTGGCGGTGCTGGTGATCTACCTGGTGCTCGGCATTCTGTACGAAAGCTTCATCCATCCGCTCACGATCCTGTCGGGGTTGCCGTCGGCCGGTCTGGGCGCTTTGCTGACGCTGATGATCTTCGGGCGCGAGCTCGACATTTATGCGTTCGTCGGATTGATCATGCTGATCGGGATTGTGAAGAAGAACGCCATCATGATGATCGACTTTGCGCTGGATAAGCAGAGACGTGAAGGCGAAGACCCGCGCAAAGCAATTTATGACGCGTCTGTGATTCGCTTTCGCCCGATCATGATGACGACCATGTCGGCGTTAATGGGCACATTGCCGATCGCTCTGGGCTGGGGCGCCGGCGCCGAAGCGCGGCGCGGACTGGGATTAGCAGTGGTCGGCGGCTTGATCGTCTCGCAGATCCTGACGCTTTACCTCACGCCGGTCGTCTATGTTTATTTTGAGAGATTGCAGGCATGGGGACAGCGCGTAGAGGGCTGGCGCGGGCACGGCTGGCTGCAAGGCCAGTAGCCAGGTTTGCAGTTGTGAAAGCGCCGCTTTGAGTTTTTATCCCATCTGCTCACGCAGATGGTACTGACCTCGTATCCACGCTGGCCTAAAACAGCTGGAACTTGATGGTCAGATACTTCTTCGGGTTCTGGCGGAAGTCGTAAATCATCTTCACGCCTTCGGACGAGAGATTGTTGACGTTGTTGTAGAGCGATTCGTCGGTGATCAGCTTGCCGATCGTGCCTTCGCCGCGTTGCGCTCCGGCGACCACGTTGTCGATGCGCGCCGCCGTCGTATTGAAGCGGGCGATCGCGACGCGCGCGTCGTTATAAATCGCTTCGTCCTTGATCAGCTTGCCCAATGTGCCCTGACCTGAATTCACGCCCGCAATAATCTGATCGATCGAATCCATCGAGTGATTGACCCGGTCGGCGATGCGATTGATCTTGTTGTACATCTCATCGCTTTGCAGAAGTTTCCCGGCGGTGCCGCGGCCCGCGCTGAGATCCGCTGAGAGTTTCTTCAGGCTGAGCGCAATATCGTTGGCGTTGTTGTAGAGAGCCTCGTCGTAAATGAACTTGCCTGCCGAGCCTTTGCCGCTCTTAACCTGCCGTGCCAGCTCTTCGGCGTCGGCAATCGTCGCGTTCAGGTTGTTGTAGAGTGACTCGTCATTGAACAGCCGTCCGACGGTGCCCTTGCCGTCGCGGACGTTCTTGACGATCTCATTCAATTGATCCGAAAGCTTGCTGAGCTTTTGGGCCAACTCAGTTCCCTGGGTGGCCAGGTCGCTCATGGTGCTGCCGGCGCTGGACGGCAAAAGAAAATTTTCGGTGACCGGCTGACCGAGCGGCGTGCCGGGCGTGATGTTGACGATCATCTCGCTGCCGAGAATGCTCGGAGCTGCCTGTTGCGCGGTCGAGTCGGTGCGGATGCGGTCAGTGGCGGGAACGCCGTCGATCTTGTTGTCGATCGTCAGGAAGGCTTCGATCTTTTGCGGCGCCGGTCCCGTCATTTCCGAGGGAACCATGAGTCGAATGCGGTCAACTTTACCGATGCGCACGCCGGCGAGACGCACTTCGGAGCCTTCGCGCAGGCCGTTGGCATCGGCAAAGCGCGCGCGCAGGTGCAGATGGCCCTTGAAGGGATTCAAATCCCCCGACGCATTCAGAATGAGCAGGACCAGAACGGCCAGCGCGATGAAAACGAGCAGTCCTACGCGCAGCTCGCTGAGTCCGATGTTCCTGGTTGATTTTGGCATGGCAACGACCTGAGTTTTTGATTTCAGATTTTCGATTGGCGATTGGACCGCAGAGCCTGAAGCTGCAATCGCAAATCAAAAATGTATTAGTGTCCGCGCAAAAATTTGTGAATGTACGGATCGTCGGCTTTGCGCAGCGATTCATCGGTGCCGCTGAAAATTATGCGGCCATCACGCATCATTAAAACCTTGCTGTTGATGAGACAGAGCTTCTCGCCTTCTTTTTCGAAGACCACCTCTCCCTCTTCGTTCACCACCGCGTATTCAGAGGTCAGGTACTCGAGATTGTTCATCTCGTGGGTGACGAAGATGGACGACACGTCTTCGAGATCTCGCAGCTTCATGGCGAGTTCGCAGATGGTGCGCGCGGTCGGGGGATCGAGACCGGCGGTCGGCTCGTCGAACATGACAATTTTTGGATCGCCGACGAGAGCGCGCGCGATGCCGACGCGCCGGCGCATGCCGCCCGAAAGCTCGGCGGGCATCTTGTCGATGGCGGCTTCCAGGTTGACGAAGCGGAGCATGCGCCGTACCTCGGCCTCGACCTCATCTTCGGGAACGCCGGACTCGTGCAGCTTGAAAGCCACGTTTTCGTAAACCGAGAGCGAATCAAAGAGCGCGCCTTCCTGGAAGATCATGCCGATCTTTTTTCGCACCCGCATCATCTGGACTTCGGAATAATTGGTAATGTCCTCACCATCAACCAGAATCTGGCCGCTGTTGGGCTTCAGTAATCCCAACACCAGCTTAATCGTGGTCGACTTACCGCATCCGGATCCTCCCAGGATGATCTTGGTCTCGCCTTTCATGACTTTGAAACTGAGATTGTCGAGAATGTTGCGATCGTCGAAAGTCATCGTCACGTTGCGAAACTCAATCGACGGAATCGCGCGATCGCTATCATCGATTTCGCGAAAGGTCGATTCGGCAGCGAATTCGCTGACCTGGTTGTCTATTTGATCGATTGAAGCCTGAGTCATCATGATGTTGTGCCCAGAATAACCTGTAGTGCCTGGGCCAGGAAGAAGTCGGCAATAATTACGATAATCGATGCCGTGACTACGGCGGTAGTCGTCGACCGGCCCACGCCGACGGTGCCACCCTCAGTCTTCAGTCCTTTGTGACAGGCGATGGTGCCCATTAAGAAGGCAAAGACCAGCGGCTTGATAATGCCGCCGATAATATCATCAGTGGTAATTCCGTCATGCACGGAATTAATAAACATTGAAGAGGGCAGGCCGTACATCCAGGTGGACACCACCCAGCCGCCGCCGATTCCCATGACGTCGGCAATCAGAGTCAAAAGCGGGAGCGTAACCAGGAGCGCGATAATTCGCGGCGCCACCAGCTTGCGGACCGGATCGGTGCCGAGCGCCCGCATCGCGGCAATCTGCTCTGAAACGACCATCGATCCGAGCTCAGCCGAAATCGCGGAAACCACGCGGCCGGTGACCATCAGGGCCGTCAATACGGGGCCCAGCTCCCGAACGAGCGAGATGGCCACCAAATAACCAAGCTGGTCAACTGCGCCGTACGAGGCCAGTGTCTGATAAGTTTGCAGCGTGAGCACGCCGCCGGTAAAGAAGCCGGTGAGAATAACGATCGTCAGCGAGCCCACCCCGATGTAATCCATCTGAGCGATCGCTTCGGGAAAATAGTGCGGCCGTCTGAAGATGCCGCGGGTCGCCCGCCCGGCGAGCAACGACATCTCCTGCAACTCAAATAGGAATCGAACGACGAAGTTCATTCAAGAAGATTTCAGCAGGCTGCCCATCGGTCCGCTAACCCGCAGAGCCAGCGTGGGAGCGATCAAAGTGCGGTTGAGGCGCATGGTGGCAGCAAAGAGCCCAAAATGCGCCATGGCGAACCAGGTTTCAAACAGAGCGGCCTATGATGCGCAGAACGAACTGTTTACGTCAAGCGTTTGGTACACAACCGGTTGCAAATGCGAAAGGAGCTTTTTTCGCTGGGACGAAATAAAAAAGCCGGCCGAAAAGTTCGACCGGCTCTGACAGCTTCGTTTACGAGCGGCTTACTCCCTGGGCGGCTGCCGCTGTGGCCGCTTCTGACCAGGACCAACTAAAGTGTTGTTCTGGCGTCGCTGTAACCGCCGCGGCGTTAATCCATCCGATTGTCCCTGCCCGGCGCGCAGGCCCTGATTTCGTTGCCGAATTTCTCTGATTCGGGCCCGCTGCTCAGGTGTCAGGACCTGCAGAATGCGCGCCTCTGTCAGCGAGCGGAGACGAATTGTGGTGGCCTGGGCTTCAGCGAGTTCGCGCGACCGCTGCGAAATCAGGGTCTCGTCCGGAGTGGGCGATTCGACCGCTTCAGCCAGGGCGCGCCGCGCCTGGCGCAGCCTGAGGGTGGCTTGTTGCCGCTGATCTTTAAAGTCGGCATTGATGAGCCGAATCTTTTGTACCTGATCCTGCGTCAATCCCAGAAAGCGCAAGTCGGGGCCCTGGTTAGGCACGTTCGAATTTTGAGGTTGAACCTCTTCCGGTTGCGATTGGGGCTGAGGTTGCGCGGTCTGCGCGAAGCTGGCGGCGGCGCCGCCGCACAGCAGCACCAGCAGCAACGCAGTGCTCAACTTTGGATAGATTTTCATCGTCGTGGTCCTTATGAATTGCGTCATCATTGATTAGGTTGATCTGAAATTCCAAATGGCTGCTCGTCATCATCCATGGCCGGCATCAGCCGCAGGTCCGCAGCCAACTGTTCACGCTCACGGGCCGTAAGCCCCCGGGGCTTGATTTTCTTTGGTTGAGGCCGATTAACAAAATCCGAACTTGGGCGCGGCGCCATGACAACGTCCTCTTTGGACGGCGAAGCAATTACGACCTGGGCCTGCGACCGGCCTTTTTCATAGGCCTCGTCCATATCTTTCCTGGTGTACTTAAGCTCCGGATTATTGCCGGCGACCGGCGCCGGCTGTCTCGTTCCGCGCATTACCAAAACGATCGACATCACACAGAAAACGATCGCGGCAAACGCTGTGGCAGCGCGCAGCCACAGCGGCGAGAATTCAAAGAATGTCTTCAGGGCCTTCCAGGCAGAAATTTGGCGCTCACTTTGAATGGGGGCGCTGGCCGTAATTGCTGGCTGCGTGACGGGCGCACTGTGCGGCGACAGGCCAAGCGCTTCGTTTCGCCACCAGACGATCGAATCATGCACTTGATTGAATACGGCAAATTCACTGCGACAAGCGTCACAGGCCAGCAGGTGATTACGAAAATCCTTGGCGTCTGCCTCGCCGGCTTCACCATAAAGATACGTCACCAGATCTTCTGCTCGATGACAGACCGGACGTTCATTCATATCTCGCATCTTAATTACCTCTGGCTCCATCGCCAAATTTGTGCAGGCGCATCTGCAATTGTCTCAACGCGGTGTACAGGCGGCTCTTCACCGTGCTCAACGGAATTTGCAACACGTCCGAAATTTCCTGAAAAGTCAGCTCTTCAAATTCTTTCATCACCACCACTTGCCGCAGTTCAGGTGGCAACGCGATGACCGCGCGCCGCACCGCCTCGCTGCGTTCGCCGTATTCCACCGTCCGCGCTGGTGAAGCATCGACCGGCAAAGCAAAAACGGCGGCATTCTTTTCCGCTTCATCTTCCAGCGCAGTTTCGCCGCGCACCTTCGCCCGCCGCTGACGCGTGATGCACTGGTTAACGGCGATCCGATGCAACCACGAGGAAACTTTTGCCTCGCCACGAAAATTCCGCAGGTTGCGGAAAGCTGCCAGGAAGGTCTCCTGAGTTGCATCCCGAGCGTCTTCTTCGCGGCCCAGCATGCCGAAGGTCAGCGCGAAGATACGGCGCTCCCAACGACGCACAATTTCGCCAAACGCTTCCGGGTCTCCCGACAGCGCGCGCTCAACCACTTGCTCGTCGTTTGAGGCCGTCTCCATCCGGTCCATGCTCGCCGAGGGCGAGCCTTCCAAATGTCGCGCGCAACAACCCGCGCGTCAACTCTTTAGACGCAAACGACAGCTTGCCAGTCTGGTTAAGTGCCCACCTGACAGCTACCTTGGGGAGTCTGTTGGGCCGACCTACCGGATAATTCCGGGAATTTGCATCCTAAGTCACAGTATTTCAGCAGTTAAAAACTTGCCAAACTCGTTGACACTTATGGTGTTGAGCAACTAATCTAGGGCAAGCAGACTATTTGAGGAGAGGTCTGCCGATAAGCGTGTCCCCTGATTAGGAACCTTCCCAACACCTCGTGTTCGAATCATTAAGCCGAATTCGTCTTCTTTACATAGTCCTGGCAGTACTGCTGCTGGCCGGACTGCTGCCATTGGCTTTGGCTGGGACAATGCTTTCCCAGCGTAGCGCGGACGAACTGCGCGCCATTGAGGGGCGGTATCAGGCCCAGTTGGTGCACGACAAGGCGCGGCACATCGAACTTTACGGCCAGCGATATCGCGACGTGGTGATTGGCCTGGCCCGCGCGTTTGAGATTGCCGGCGGCAAGAGTGTGCTGAATGCCGGTTACGATGTGCGGCTGCAGAGGAGCCTGCAGGATGATCCGAATTTGATCGCCCTGGCTATCTGCCCGGTCAAAGGTGAAGTCCATCGCGCTTTCCAGGTTGATGTGATCAAACGCGAAGAGGTCGACCAACGAGTCAGCGACGTGCTGGCTCATATGAGCGGCCGCGGCGTCATCATGAGCCGGCCACAGGTAATTCGATCGGGCCAGGAAATGGCGCTCACAATTGCCGCGCCGGTCATGAGTGGAGAAGAAATCGTGGGGGCGATCGTAGCCGTGGTTTCTTTTCAGGAAGTCTTCAAAGCGGTGCAACAAAATTCTGCCAAGAGCGCGCGCGAGCTCCTGGACCAGGGCCTGCCGGTTGTCTTTGTAGTTGATCAAAATGGTAAAGCCGTCGCGCATCCGGACGCTGCGGTTGCTTTCTCTGAACGTCCCATGACCGACTTGAAGGTGGTCCAGGATTGGTTGGAAACCGGCGCGCAAGTGCAGTCAGCGTTGGCGCCTTTCTCGCTCGAGCGCGATGGCAAGGTCACACCCATGCTTGGTTCGTATGCGACGGTCGAGCTCGATCGCAACTCGCTGCTCGGCGTAATTGCTATTCAGGATGAGGCCGCCGCGTTGGCATCGGTTGCTGATATGCGAAATCAAGTGCTGTTGGTAAGTCTGATTGCCGCGGCAATGGCGCTCGTTTTCGGCTTCTATTTTGCGCAAAAGCTGACCAGTCCGGTGCGCGAATTGGCCGCCGGCGCTCAACGCATTGCCGCTGGAGATTTTTCACAACGGGTGAAGGTGCTCGGCCGGACCGAATTGGGTGAGCTGGGATCGTCATTCAACCGGATGACCGATCAGATCGAAAGATTCGTTGGTGACCTGCAGAAGTCCGCCGATGAGAATCGCGAACTGTTTCTCGGCACCGTGAAAGCCCTGGCTGCCGCGATTGATGGAAAGGACCCGTACACGCGCGGCCATTCGGAACGGGTATCGCGATTTTCAGTCGCGACCGCGCAGGCCCTCGGGCTCTCGGATGATGAGATTGAAAAGATTCGGATCAGCGCGTTACTGCATGATGTGGGTAAGATCGGCATCGATGATCGCGTGTTGAAAAAGCCGTCGGCCCTGAATGACGAAGAGTTCGAGCTCATGAAGACGCACCCGCAGAAGGGCTACAAAATCATGTCTCAGATTCCGGCGATGCGAGATTTTCTGCCGGGCATGTACATGCATCACGAGATGATTAATGGCCAGGGTTATCCGCAGGGTTTACAAGGCGAGCAGATTCCCATGCAGGCCCGGATTGTTTCGGTCGCCGACACGTTCGACGCAATGACCACCGAACGTCCTTATCAAAGAGCCATGGAATTGGAAGCAGCGTTGACGCGCCTGAAGAGTTTTATTGGCACGCGTTATGACGCGCAGGTGGTGGCCGCATTTATCGCGGCCTGCGAAGCCGGAAAGATTCGTCCGGGCGTGACCCGCGTCAATCGCCTACAGACTGAATTGCGGCGAGTGGCTGCATTGCCCAGTTCGACTCCCGAATCGGTTTTGGCGGTTAGTTAGCATTGCATTAAGCGCTTCTTAGGGCGACTCAGCTCTGCAGTTCGCGGCGCATCGCTTTTGTGGCGGTGCGCCGCTTCTGCTTATAATCCAAAATCAAAACCAACAGTCCGGAGATGCAATGGCGTTTTGGCGTAGAAAAAAGGATGAGTTTGTCTCGCTGGGATTGAACCGGCCGGCCGAAGCCGAGCCGTCGCCCCCAGCTGGAGTAACCGAAACGCAACCGCCGCCGGCTCCGGTTGCGGAATCACCGCGCGCCGAGCCATCGCCTGCGTCCTCGCCGTGGCAGACTTCCGTGTTAGGGCTCGATCTCTCGATTGAACAACTGCAGGCACAGGAAGCGGCGCTCGAACAGGAGTTCTCGGCGCGTTTCCGTCGCGCTGTGGCCGCGACGCGTGAATCGCTCTCTGAGAGAATTGACACTGTTTTTGCCGGTGCGAAACAGATTGACGCGGCGCTCCTCGACGAATTGGAAGAGGCTTTGATTGCGGCAGACATCGGCGTGCCCACGACCATGCACGTGCTCGAGACGGTGCGCCGCGGCATCAGTCGTAAGGAAATCGACGACATCGAAAAACTGAAACAAGCGATCAAGTCTGAGCTGCTATCAATCCTCCAGGCCTCGGAGAAGCAGGGTGTAGCTTCAGAGGAGAGCGTGCCGGACAGCATCGCACCCTATGTGATGATGATTGTCGGCGTGAACGGCGTCGGCAAGACAACCACCATCGGCAAGCTTGCCCAGCGAATCAAAGCCGAAGGCAACGATGTGTTGATTTGCGCGGCGGACACTTTTCGCGCGGCCGCTTCGGATCAACTGGCTATCTGGGCCGAACGCACGGGCGTGCCGTTGATCCAGCAGAAGCAGGGAACCGATCCGGCGGCAGTGCTGTTCGATTCAATGAAGGCCGCGAAAGCCCGCGGCTCAGACGTGCTCATCGTCGATACCGCCGGGCGTCTGCACAATAAATCGAATTTGATGGCCGAGCTCGAGAAGATGAAGCGCGTGGCCGGTCGCGAAGTCGAAGGCGCCCCGCACGAAACTCTGCTGGTGGTCGATGCGATCACTGGCCAAAACGGGCTCGAACAGGCGCGGCAATTTCTGAAGGTGGCCGGCGTCACCGGAATTGTTTTGACGAAACTGGATGGCACGGCCAAAGGCGGCATCGCGGTGGCCATTGCCAAGGAGTTAGGCCTGCCGATTCGGTATGCCGGCATCGGTGAGAAAGTCGACGATCTGGTCGTCTTCGATCCTGAGGTTTACGTCAACAGTCTTTTCAATTAAGGGATTTGTCCTTTAGAGACCCGAGGTGTTCATAGCCAGGGATCGCCTTCCTAAACTGCGCGCTAACAGAAGCGCGATTGCGTTTATGGCTCACGGTGCTATAAACATCTCGCGCTTCGGCGGCGAGCACCGAGCATGACCAACTTCTCGAAACTAGATCACGAAATGATGCAGCGCGCCTTGGAACTCGCGGCGCGCGGAATCGGTCAAGTCAGCCCGGGCCCGCTAGTGGGCACCGTAATCGCGGGGCCTGACGGTCAGGTCACGGGCGAAGGTTTCTACATTTACGATCAGCTGAAACACGCTGAGACGCTCGCGTTGGAGCAGGCCGGTGAGAAAGCGCGCGGCGCAACCGCTTATGTTTCACTCGAGCCGCACGCCCATCAGGGCCGCACCCCGCCCTGCACCGATGCATTGATTAAGGCAGGCATCACGCGCGTAGTGGCGCCGATTGAGGATCCTAATCCGAAAGTCTCCGGGCGTGGGTTTGCGCATTTGCGCGAGGCCGGTATCGAAGTGATTACCGGCGTCATGGCCGATGAAGCCGCGCGGCAAAACGAAGCTTATATTCATTTCATGCGGACCGGCAGGCCGTTCGTCCATCTTAAGATGGCGGTGTCACTCGACGGCAAAGTGGCCACCGTCAATGGGGATTCGCGTTGGATTACCGGCGAAGCCGCGCGGGCTCGCTCGCACGAGCTGAGGCATCAGTCAGATGCGATTATGATCGGAGGCAGCACGGCGCGCGCTGACGACCCGTTGTTGACCGACCGCTCCGGGCGCCAGCGGCGCCGGCCTTTGGTGCGCGTGGTCGTCGAGCAATACCTGCACCTTTCTCCGGAATCACAACTGGCTCAAACAACCGCCGAAGCCCCCTTGATTATTTTTGCGTGCGGTGACGCTGACGAAGCAGGCCTGAATGCGCTCCAGTCGCGCGGCGTGGAAGTGATCATGCAAAGTTCGGCGATAGACTTTGGCAGCATTCTCGACGAACTGGGCAAACGGTCGATTCAGCGGGTGCTGCTGGAAGGTGGCCCATCGCTCGCCGGCCTGTTCATGGAGGCGGGTCTGATTAACAAGTTTACATTTTTCATTGCGCCAATAATTATCGGTGGCCAGGATGCGCCGTCGGCGATTGGAGGCTCGGGCGTAGAGGCGATCAAGGATGCGTTGCAGCTGGAGCGGTTTCAGGTTTTGCTGCGCGATCGTGATATTGAGATCACCGGCTATCCTGGTGCGCCTGCGGTCAAAGCAACCACTGAGAACTGAGACCTCCTGGCGACACCTATGCGCCTTAACGTCTCTGCGTGAAGGCTGTCCAGGTAAAGGATAGAGGCGAGGTGACGTACCCTTGCAGGATCGACCAACCCCATTCGCCAAACGCCGCTTTGGTCAAAACTTTCTGATTGATCAGACTATCGTCAAGCGAATCATCGAAGCCTTTCAGCCAGGTCCCGACCAGACTGTAATCGAGATTGGTCCGGGACGTGGCGCGCTTACCAGAGAGTTGACCAAACATGCCGGCCGCGTGGTTGCGATTGAGTTCGATCGGGATCTCGTCGGTCAGTTGCGGGACGAGTTTGCGGCGGCCGCAAATCTCACCGTCGTCGAAGGCGATGCTTTGAATATCGATTTTTGCGACGTGATAAAGCCGTCGAGTTACGCTCGCGTGGTGGCCAATCTGCCCTACAACATCGGCACCGCCATTCTGCAAAAGCTGATTGAACAGCGGCGTTCTCTCACCGACCTGACCCTGATGCTGCAGCGCGAAGTCGTCGATCGGATCATGGCCGGACCGGGTTCTCCGGACCGTGGCTACCTGTCGGTGTTTGTCGAAGCATACTGCGAAACTGAAAAGCTGTTTGACGTGTCGCCACAGGCTTTTCGGCCGGCGCCAAAGGTCTGGAGCACGATCTTAACGCTGCGCCCGCGTTCGCAGATCGGCGCCCATGTGAAAGACGAGAAGCTGTTCTGGAGCGTCGTCAGCGCGGGCTTTGCTCATCCACGCAAGACCATCCTCAACAATCTGCGCGAAGCGCCTGCTTCGATTCAGGAAGTGCTGCACAAACGCGGGGGCGCCAGCATTGTGCTGTGCGATGCGGGCCTTCCGCCGCTACGACGGGCCGAGACGTTTGCCCTGGAAGAGTGGGCGTTGCTGGTGAATGCGATGGTCGCGTCTTCCTAACAACGTGCTCCGCAGGCTAACGATTCCGTTGTTCCACCGTAACTTTCACGCCCTCCTTCGGCCGCAGCGACATCGCTGGATAAATCTCAACCGGGTGATCGGGAACCAGTGCCAATCGATACTTCTGACCGATCGTCGCCAGCACTAAAATCATTTCCATCATCGCAAACGAGGCGCCGACGCAGACGCGCGGACCCGCGCCGAAAGGAAAGTAAGCATACTTTGGCAGTTGTGCTTCGAACTCCGTCGTCCAGCGACCGGGTTTGAAAGCCGCCGGGTCCTCAAAGAAGCGCGCGTCACGTTGGGTGGCCCATTGAAAGACGAAGACCTGCGTCCCGGCGGGCACGTGATAACCGCCAATCTCACAGTCCTTGATTGCCTCTCGGCCCAGACCGTAAGCCGGCGGGTAAAGCCGCATTGCTTCCTTCAGGATCTTCTCGGTGTATTTGAGTTTGGGCAGATCGGCCATAGTTGGTTCGCGGCCGGCGAGTACTTCGTCCAACTCGGCATGAAACTTCCTTTCGACTTCCGTGTCTTTGCCGAGCAGGTACCACGTCCAGGACAGGGTCAGCGCGGTTGTTTCATGGCCGGCCAGAAACAGGGTCATGACTTCGTCGCGCAATTGCTGATCAGTCATTTGACTGCCGTCATCGTCACGCGTAGCGAGCAGCATCGAGAGCAGATCGCCTTCATCTTTGCCGCTCGCCCGGCGTTCGGCGATGATGCGGTAAACGACGCGATCGATCTTTTGCGCCAGCCGATGAAAGTTCAGGTGCTGCGGCGTCGGCAACCGGTTGTTGATGATCCATTTGACAGTGGCCTGGGCGGCAAACGGCTTGACCAGTTGTTTGAGTGTCTCGCCGACTTCGTCCACGTCGCGCGAAACATCGGCACTGAACAAACATTGCACGACAATCTCCAGCGTTAGTCGCATCATTTCGCGATGCATGTCGCGAACCTGTCCTTCGCGCCAATCCGTCATCAGGCGTTCGCTGTAACCGACCATGGTTTGCGCATATGCGGCAATCCGCTCGCGATGAAAGGCGGGGGCGGTCAAACGGCGCTGCCGCTTCCAATCTTCACCATCGCTGGTGAGCAGGCCATTGCCGACCAGCCGGTGGAAAAAATTCGATCGTAGCGACATCGCCTTCACAAAGTTGCGCGCGTTGGTGGTCAGCACATACTCAATTTCATTCGGGTGATAAAGAAACATCGCGGGTACGTAAAGGAACCGCATCCAGACAATGTCGCCATATTCACGCTGCGCCCGTTCGATGAAGCCGAGCGAATCGCGGTTGAACTCGCGCATCACGCCCATGACGCGCGTGCCCGCTGGGCCGGGAGGACGGCTGCCGGGTTTTGTTTTCCGTCCCGCCGCCATGACGCGGGCCAGTTCACTGATCGAAGGATTTGATGCCAAGACTGAAACTACCTCAATAGATCTGTATAGATGCCCGGCTCGCTGCCCGGAATTACAATTGCGCCCACCGCTTCCTGATAGAACTCAACCGGACCAGCCGCGCCGATAATCCCGTAGACGTAACCGAGCTCGCGCAGGCCATGCAGGGCGGCCAGCATGAGCGCTTTGCCGACGCCGCGCCCGCGCTCGGTTTCGGCCACGCCGGTGGGGCCGAAGAAGGAGCGCCGCGTGCACTCATAGCCGGCGAAACCAACAATCTGCCGATCGCTCGTCGCGATAAAAACAGTGATGGGTTTGTTGGCAAACCCGACGGAGATTTCATCAGCCCAGGAGGTCGAGAAATTACTTTTGATGAATTCGCGCACAGGCGTAATTTCAAATGGCTGAGCGCGCCGAATATTGACTGTTGCATTTGAAAAGTCGGATGGCGGCAAGGCCACCAGATTAACCAGCAGATCAGGCATGGAGGGAGTTTAGCTAACAAACAAGCAGATGCGGAAATAGGTAGTGCCTCAATTTAGCTTTGCGCGTCTTTGCGCCCTTGCGTCTTTGCGTGAACAGCGGTCTTACCGAAGTAGTGACGCTAAGGCGCGAAGCTCGCCAGGAAAAGCGCGAAGTAAGACGCTATTCGAAAAGTCTTTACTGCTTGAAAAAAGCTTTCGCCGAGCAAACGCAACCAAGAAAACACTTCGAACGTCTTATGCCGATAATCGCACGCGTTTGGTTCTTAAAAAATTTTCACGCTAAGATGTAACCGTAATCATAAGGGTGTTCATGAACGAGTTTTCCCCGGAAGATACCGACCCGCTCGAAACCACGCCTGCTTCGCCTGAAGATCGTGACTCAATGGTAGGTCATCACGTTGGACCGTATCGCATTGAACGCGAAATCGGTCGCGGCGGAATGGGAACGGTATATGAAGCGTGGCGCGCTGACGGCGAGTTTCAGCACCGAGTCGCCGTCAAACTCGTCCGGGGCGGTCTCGACAACAACTTCGTCATCAAGCGTTTTCGCAACGAGCGGCAAATTCTCGCCGCTCTCGATCATCCGAACATCGGCCGTCTGCTCGGCGGCGGCACCACCGAATCCGGCTATCCGTATTTCGTCATGGAATACATCGAAGGCCGGCCGCTGTATCAGTACGCGGATCGACAACGGCTCAACATTCCCGATCGCCTTCGTTTGTTCACGCTGCTTTGCGACGCCGTCCAATACGCGCATGAAAAGCTGGTAATTCACCGGGACATCAAGCCTACCAACATTCTGGTCTCAGCAACGGGCGTGCCGAAGCTGCTCGATTTCGGCATCGCGAAACTGCTGAATCCGGAACTGGTATCGGACACCACACCGCAAACCACGATGGGCGTGCGGTTGATGACTATCGAATACGCCAGCCCCGAGCAGGTCCAGGCCCTGCCGGTGACTTTTCTCAGCGACGTTTACAGTCTCGGGGTGATCCTTTACGAGCTGCTAACCGGCCATTCGCCTTATCGCTTTCGCAATTTGATGCCGCATGAAGTTGCGCGCGCCATTATCGAGGATGAACCGGAATTGCCGAGTCGCGCGGTCACGCGTCCCGGGCCAACCGTGCCGCTGGCCTTCATCGATCGCGAAGCACAAACCTTGTCTGACCTGCTCGAGACCCGGCCGCAACTGAACACCAACCTGCGCCAGGAGCTTGCCGGAAATCTCGACAACATAATTTTGAAGGCGCTCAGAAAAGAGCCGGCGCAACGCTATGAATCGGTCACCGCGCTGCGCGACGACATCCTGCGTCACTTGAACGGCTGGACAGTGCTGGCGCCCACCTATGCGCCCGGGCGCAAGGCTGATGCTGACGTCAAGTCGATTGCAATTCTGCCGTTGAAGATTTTGAATCTCGGCCCATCAGACACCGGCGAAGCTTTTCTCGGCATCGGCCTGGCGGACGCGATGATTACACGATTGAGCGGCGTGCGCTCGCTCGCGGTACGGCCGACCAGCGCGGTAATTCCGTATGACGATCCCACGACTGATCCGATGCGCGCCGGACGCGAATTGAACGTTGATTATGTACTCGACGGCCGTATCAAAACGCTCGGAAATCGCGTGCGGGTCTCGCTGCAACTGTTGGACATTCATCAGGCCGCCAACTCGTGGGCAGATCAATTTGACGAACAATATTCGGATGCGCTTGACCTGGAAGATTCAATTTCGGCGAAAGTGGCTGAGTCGCTCTTACCGCAGCTGACGGAAACCGGCCGCCGCACATTTCGCAAACGCGGCACCAATAACGCGCGGGCTTTCGAAGCTTATCTACGCGGCCGTTTTTTCTGGAACAAGTTTACGCCGCAATCCCTCCCGCACGCACTCGAATCGTTTGAAGAAGCGATCAAGCTCGATCCTGGCTACGCTCTGGCCTACGTTGGGCTGGCAGATTTTCATAATTGGGCGGCGATCTACGGCATCCTGCCGGCTTCCGTCACTCATCCGCAGGCGAAAGAGGCGGCGCAACGGGCGATTGAATTGGACGATACGCTGGGCGAGGCGTACGCGACTTTCGGGTTATCGATTGAAAGCGCCGAGTGCGACTGGGAAGAGACCGAGGCGGTCTATCATCGCGCGCTCAATCTCAATCCGAACTACCCGCTGGCGCACGAATGGTATTCAAGCCTGCTGGTCGGCACGGGCCGCTTTGAAGAAGGGCTGTCGGAAATTAAACGCGCCGAGGAACTCGATCCGCTTTCATTGCGCGCCATGACGTTGACGTCCTGGACTTACTACCAGGTGCGCCGTTACGAAGACGCGGTGAGAAAAGCCCGGCAGATCATGAATCTGGATAAGTACAACTTTCAGGGCCCTATGCAAATGGGTAATGCGCTGCTGGAAATGGGCGAAGCTGATAAGGCCCTGGTGGCCTTGCGCGAATCCGTTCGTCTGATGCCTGGCGCGGCGTTGCCAATCTGCATCTTGTGTTTTGCGCTGGTTGCGGCGGGGCGGCAGGAAGAAGCAGAGCAGGTGCGCAACGAGCTGAAAGCCACCGCCGAGCGAACTTACGTCAAAGAATATTTCCTGGCCCTGGCCCACCTCGCTTTGGGAGATCGGGATCAGGCGCTGACAAATCTTGAAAAGGCTGCGGCCGAACGCGATCCCTGGCTGGTTTGGTTTGGAACCGAACCCAAGCTGGATCCAGTGCGCAGCGATCCGCGGTTCGTGAAGCTGTTCCGTTCGACTAATAATCCGCTCGCGCTCGGCGCATCCTAAGACAACTCTGACGCTCGGGCTCCCTAGCTCCAAAAGCCGTGAAACTGGGGCCGGTCTTCAGCCAGATTGATTCCGGTCCAGTTGATACGCCGCCAGGCGCCGAACTCGAACTCGAGGAAAAGCGAGACATCAAAGTGCCATTCATCGTCGCCATTTGGACGCTCGATGATATTGATGTTTCCAGACGCGCACGATTCCCATGAGGCGGCGTTGGCCACCGGAATGCCAACCACGCGCGTTGAATTGTCACCCCATTCTTCTCCACCACCGACATCGCCTGCCCCGAGCAGCAGCCCCGTGTTGTCACAGCTTGTGCTGACGATGGTGTCGTGGTCTTTGTTATCGTCCGTCGTGTGAAAGGTCCAAGTAATTCGCACCAATCCAGCGCTTAACGCCGTGGTTTCGTCCAGACCAACAGCCACGGGACTATTTGACGTAACCACTGAGCGGGCTTTCTCGCTGACATCGGCCTTAATGTTTTTGTAAAGCATCGTTTCCTCCGAATTGTGAAAGATAGACCAGCCATCGGGACGTCGCCCGAAAAAAGCCAGTCACTGAGCATCTGTTGTTAATGACAGGTTCGGTCAAAACATTTCACCGAGATCATCGATGCACGACGCGCGTAAGAAAAAACGACGCCGACTCAAAAAAGTTGGCGTCGCATTCTCGAAGCAAACAAAAAAGCTTTGCCGCTCACGGGCCAAAGGATGAAGGATGGACCGGCGGGCGGCAAAGCTTACGGTGAAAGCAAGCTACTTGCCGGTATAGAGTTTCAGGACAAAAGCCGCTCCGATCGCTCCTCCCGGACCGGCGCCTGACCACCAAACGTCCACACGATAGTTTCCCGGCGGCAGTTCGTGTTTGCCGGTCCCAACTTTTTGGAAAAAGTTTGAAGCGTACATATCAACATCTCGCTCGGCCTCGAGCGCGACCGCGGGACTTGGCCTGCCGAATGGCCGCTCGTAGTGTCCAACCATGTGACGTGGACCGCCACCGGCCGGCGTTAACGTCACTTGCAACATGGTCAACGCCGCCACGCCGTAAGCTTGCTTGCTGCCGATAATCGCGCTCACGTGGGCGTTAAGGCACATGCCTCGTCTCAAAGTCACCGTCCCGCTGAGGACCGGGGTCTTATCGAAACCACCACCTTCACCTCCGCCGGGCATGGAGAAATAGTTCGCTGAGGTGAACTTCAGGTCTTCGTTGCCGGTGTCGAGCACCAAATACAGAGGGCCGGTGCACATCAGGTTCTTGGATTCGGCGCCGGCTACCTTTTGGCCTTCTTCGCGCTTGGCCCTCTCCACATCTTCTTTCGAGAAAGATTGTTGTTCCTGCGCGTTGATCGCGCTGAAGGCGCCCAGTACGGTGGTGAGAGTGAGCGCACCAAAAACTGAAATTACATGTCGTGAATGTTTCATCGTGAGAATCTCCTTTTCGGGTTGTGGGTATAGGCGAGGAGCGATTAAGGAAAGCGAGGAAGATGATCGACGGTTATTGCTGATGAACAAACGAGTTGTGAGACGCCGTTTGTTTGAGCAGATCCGTCGGGTCGCTCTGTGCCTATCGGTGAGGTTTCAGGGTGCAGCAGATCAAAAACGATCGGGAGTCCCAAAACCGTGTTTCAACGGGCTCTAGATAACAGAGTTAGGGAAGGCTGTCAATAATTGTGCAATGGAGATTCAAATCCCCTCACCCACTGGGAGAGGGTTAGGGTGAGGGCTTACGCGGACTCCCTCTTGTAGGATCTGTGCGCGGCGTAGCCGCGCAATGAATATAAAAAAAAGTACTTTGCGCTAGACCCTCACCCCGGCCCTCTCCCAATGGGAGAGGGAGAAAGACATGTTCGTTCTGGACGCTTGTTCCAGCCTGCCCAACAGGGATGATGGGACCGAAAGACTCCACTTTACGTAGTCAAGTATATCAATGCCGTTGAAACGGTTTCTTGATCCAGTCACTGGCGCTACTCACCGGGCTGAAGCGCGGTGTGAATGAGAAGGGTGGATCTTCACGGGGCTTTCAACTTTTGAGGCAAAGCCCTGGCAATACTGAAATCAGAACCCGCCATGCGACCAGTGTCTCCATGAACCGAATCCGACGCTCGCTGAAAAGGCCACTTTTCTCGTAGCTCATTAGTTGTGCCGTTGAAAACGTTTACATCCATATCGTATTCAGTTCCGGGCACGGTATAGAGGCACGAACTGCGATCTGCAGCGTTGCAATTCATCTCACATGAAAACTGCCACAGCGTATAGCTGGGCCATGTTCCGGAAGGAAAGTCAGTAACACTTTTCCGGAATCGCGCGTACCAGAGGTTGGTCTTCGCAAACACATCGTCCTGACCGTATTGATCGGCGATAGCCTTAGTCACCACGTTGTTGGCGTAAACCATGGGATAGCGGCCGGTCTTTTCCTTGATGCGATTGATGAAGATGCGCGCATCGGGGAGACTCATGTGTTTCGCACTGTCGATACCATCGATGTCGAGGGCAATCAGATCGTCCGGTTCGGGCTGGACGATTTCGAGAAAGAAATCGGCCTGTTTGATTGGATCTCCGGGTTTGCCAAAGTGATAAGCGCCCCACTTGTAGCCGCGCTTCTTCGCTTCGATTTTGCGCTCGGCGTATTTCTTATCGACGCGTTCACCGATCGTCGCGCGATGAATAATCGCCACAACGCGTTTGTCCGTAGCGAGCAGGTTCCAATCAATCGGATTGCCTTCGTAAGGATCGATGGCGATCGCGGTATTTGGATTCTTCCAGGGTTCAGAGAATTCAGGAGATTGGGCCGCCGCGACAAACGATACGACTGCGACCATGATTACCAGCCAAGCGCTTCTTTGGATCATGTTGCTTTCCCTGACCTCTTTTTACCATAAGTTCAAACAGCCGAGATAGACCGGGGAGGAACATGCCACGTGCCTCATGTTATACTCAAGCCTCCCTCCAAAGAGAGTAGAGTAGCAATCATATAGTGGCCAACGTTCTCGAAATTATTCCCCTCGGCGGTATCGGCGAGTTTGGGATGAACTGTACCCTGATGCGTTATGGCGACGAGATGCTCATTCTCGACGCCGGCATGGGTTTCCCTGAAGAGAATGTTTACGGAGTCGATGTCTGCATCCCGGATTTCGAGATTCTCGAACAATACCGGAACGACATTACGGCAATTATCCTCACGCATGGCCACGAAGATCATCTGGGCGCGCTGCCTTACGTCCTGAAGAAGATTAACGTTCCGGTTTATGCGTCGCATTTCACGCTGGGCCTGGCCGAAAGCAAGCTGGAAGAACATGGCCTGCTCGGCGATGTTTTGCTGCATCGAGTTGAACCGCGCGACGTGGTCACCCTGGGCTCGTTCGTGATTGAGTTCATTCGCGCCTCGCATTCGCTGGTCGATTGCTTTCACCTCGCGATCAAGACCCCGGTGGGGACCATTATTCACACCGGCGACTACAAAGTTGACGAGACCCCGGTGATCGGTGAGCCGATAGATCTGCGCACGCTGCGGCGATACGGACAGGAAGGCGTCCTGGCGCTGCTCTCGGATTCCACCAACGCCACTGTTCCAGGCCGCACGCCGTCAGAGCGGGCGGTGATTCCGGCGTTTGAAGAAATCTTTACGGAAGCCGAAGGACGCATCATTGTGGCCGCCTTTGCGTCGTCAATTCACCGGCTGCAAATTGTGTTCGATGTGGCGCAGCAATTTAATCGCCGGGTCTGCGTCCTTGGCCGTTCGATGCAGAAGAATGTCGATATTGGCGAAAGGTTAGGGTATCTCGATATTCACGATGGCATGCTCGTCAGTATCAACGAGGCGAAACAGCTGGCCGATCACGAGATCTGTTTTCTGATAACGGGATCGCAGGCCGAACCGCGCGCCGCGCTTTATCAGATGGCCACGCAGGTTTACAAAGGATTGACCATCGAAGAAGGCGATACCGTCGTCTTATCAGCGCGCATAATCCCCGGCAACGAACGCGCCATTTCGAAACTGATCGGTTTTATTTACAAGCGTGGCGCCAACATCATCGAAGAGAAGCGGCGGCTGATTCACGTGAGCGGCCACGCGTCGCAGGACGACATCCGGATTATGACTGAAGCCGTGCGGCCAAAGTTCGTGGTGCCCATTCACGGTGAATATCGCATGCTGTTTCGTCATAAGGAGTTTGTGAAAAACCATCTTGGTTTTCCCGAAGAGCGCATCGTGCTGATCGAAAATGGCGATGTGCTGGAACTCGACGGCGAGCGCGCCGCGGTGGTCGATAAGCGCGAGATCAAGCGCACCTTCATCGATGATTCAGGCTTTGAAGAGATCGAATACGACACCGTCCGCGAACGAAAGAAGATGGCCTACGAAGGCATCGTGACCCTGCTACTCACCATTAATCGAAACACCGGCGAACTTCAGGGCAAACCGCAGATCGTTGCGCAGGGCGTACGCGGTTTTCCTTCAGCTAAAGCGAACGGAGGACAAGCCTCCCCGCCAGCGGATGGCGCGATATTGAAGGACGCCGAACAGACTGTGTCCGCGGCCATCACCGGCGCTTCGCGACAAACATTTGAGGATGCATCCCTTTTGAAGGAACACGTCCGGCTCGAACTGAAGCGTTTCATCCAGAAAGAGACGGGCGCCCGCCCGGTAATTGTCCCTGTAATTCAGGAGATATAACTCGCATCCCGCATTGCAATAAATGTTACAAAGTGGGCTAACTGACAGATTGTCAGTCTGATTTTCTCGCCACCTCAAATTAAACTAAAAACCTGTCGCCAACCCTCGGGGTTTATTGTATTCTGCCAATGGATGCCACATCGGCATCCGAAATCTGGTACGCCGCGACCGAGCTCATTCAGCAGAGCTTGCCTCAAATCTTCAACCGGTAGCGGCCCTTCACAATCCAAATCAAGCTTATGGACTGGTTAAATAAAGTTGTCTTAATCACCGGCGCTTCGTCGGGGATTGGTCGGGAATTGGGAGTCGAATTAGCACAGAAGGGTGCACTGGTTGGATTACTCGCGAGAAGGAATGATCGGCTGGCGGCAACTGTCCAGGAAATAGAAGCCGCGGGCGGGCGAGCTTTGGCGCTTCCCGCTGATGTGACTGATCCCAAACAGGTCCGAGCAGCAGTGGGCCAATTACGTGAGAAATTCGGCGAGATCGATCTCCTCGTCGCAAATGCCGGAATAAATGTGAATACTTTTCTCCCGGAGTTGTGCGAACTGAAGATTGCCGACCTATTCAACGTCAACGTTCTTGGTGTCGTGAACAGCGTTTCTGCCGTGCTTCCCGGGATGATCAGCCGAGGTCACGGGCATTTAGCCGTGAACTCCAGCCTGGCTGCTTATCGTGGACTCCCAAAGTCCGCCGCGTATTGCGCCAGCAAAGCTGCCATTTCAAACTTCTTTGAGGCTCTGCGAATTGATCTGAACGGTTCCGGCGTCGATGTCACCATCATTCATCCGGGATTTATTAAGACACCGCTAATCGCCAACATTCGGCGCACGCCGTACGTGATGGAAGTGGATTATGCGGTGCGCAAGATCGTGCGCGCCATCGAGAAACGTAAAAAAGAGTATTCCTTCCCCTGGCAGTTGGCGACCATGGCGCGGGCCTGTTTGTTGCTTCCCATACCTTTGTACGACTGGATTGCGGCCCGCAACTCATTCCGCGGATAAAGGCTTTTCTGCGGAAATGTTCTCGTAAACCATAAATTCTCCGGCCTTTTATTTATATTAGTAACGGTGTACCCTGCGCGCGAAGTTGCCGCCTGAAGCGATTTGCTTCGGTTTAGCCAACCCTCGTCGTGGTCATCGTCATGGATTGGTCTGACAAAGTAGTTTTGATTACCGGTGCATCTTCCGGCATCGGCAGAGCGCTGGCTATAGAGCTGGCGCGGCGTGGCGCCAAACTGGGCCTGCTGGCCCGTGGTGTTACGGCTCAAAAAGCCGTGGCCGCGGTCGCTGGTGGCCGGCGTTCGACGGACCCGCCGGTGCTGGTCAATCCGTCGCCAGCTTTGCTGGAAGTCATCGAGCAGATCGAACAGGAAAGCCAAACGCGGCAGGGAGCGGCGATAGCTCTGGCCGGCGACGTTCGTGACGCTAAGAGCGTACGGGCGGCGGCGGATCGCCTGCGTCAGGAGTTTGGAAGAATCGATGTTCTGATTGCCAATGCCGGCATCGGCATCACTAGTGACGCGGCACAACTCGACACGGCGGCAGTCGCTAATGTAATAAGCGTGAACGTGCTCGGCGCGGTCAACTCGCTGGCCGCCGTTCTGCCTGAGATGGTGGAACGTGGCTCCGGACAGATCGTAGCCATTTCAAGTCTTTCGGCCTATCGCGGGCTGCGAAAATCCGCGGCCTATTGCTCCAGCAAAGCTGCCGTATCGTCCTTCTTTGAGAGCGTTCGCGTTGATCTGCTGGGACGTGGCGTCGACGTCACCATCATCCATCCGGGCTTCATCAAAACTCCTCTAACTGCCGGCCGCCAGGCAAAGATGCCTTTCCTCATGGAGCTGGATTCCGCCATCGACAAGATCGTCTGGGCGATTGAGAAACGAAAGAAGTCGTACGCTTTTCCCTGGCAGTTGGCCACGATTGTTCGCGCTTCGATGGTCATGCCCAATTTTATGTATGACTGGATCGCCACGCGTGCTTCCTTCCGCGAGTAAGATAACTGCTCGAATTTTGATTTGCGATTTGTGATCGTCGATGTGATACTGCGCACTCGCTCAGTAGCGGACGCGACTGAGAATCACAACGTAAATCTAAAATTGAAAATTCCACATGACTCTGCTCCAGGCGATTCTGCTCGGCATCGTTCAAGGCCTGACTGAATTTATTCCCATTAGCTCAACGGCTCACCTGGTACTGGCCAGCCGGGTCATGAGCCTGAACCTCGATCCCGAACAGTTGACTTCAGCGATTGCGGTGATCCAGCTAGGCACGTTGCTGGCCGTCCTGATCTATTTCGCCGGCGATATCTGGCAAATCAGTCGCGCGTTTATTAGCGATCACCTGATGATTCTGTCACGCAAGCATCCGGGCGCAGGACTGTCGCACGAAGCCTGGCTGGGTTGGCTGGTGATCGTTGGCTCGCTGCCGGTGGCGTTGGTTGGGCTCGCATTCAAAAAACAGATTGAAGGCGCCTTCACCAAAAACCTTTGGGTAATTGCGACCATGATGATCGTGATCGCGTTGCTGCTGGCGCTGGCCGAAGCTGTGAGCCGGAAAGTGCGCGGCATGCAGGATCTCGGGCTCAAGGACGCGCTGGCGGTTGGGTTTGCTCAGTGTCTGGCTCTGATTCCGGGATCCAGCCGTTCGGGCTCCACGATCATGGCGGGCTTGTTTGTGGGTGAAACGCGCGAAACGGCGGCGCGCTTTTCTTTTCTGCTGTCGATGCCGGCGATCGCGGCCAGTGGACTGTTGGAACTACGCGAAGCGCTACACAGATTGCCTCAAGACAGTCTGGCCACGCTGGCGGTGGGGACTCTTGTTTCCGCAGTGGTCGGCTATCTGTCGATCTGGTTCCTGCTGCGCTTTCTGCGCACGCACACGACCGGAATATTTATCGGCTATCGATTGATCGTCGGATTGGCCATCCTCATCATGTTGTTCACCGGAAAAATCGCGGCGCTTTAATAAGTCCCATTGGTCTCATTGGTCCCATTTGTCCCATACGACACATGGGACGAATGGGACACATGGGACAAATGGCGCTAAACTCCCACGTGTGACCCAGGCTGCCGCGCGCAAAAAAATCCCCAAGCGATGGAACATCCGGCCCCCAGCCGCCGGCGCGGCGCAGCTGGCAGCAACTCTCGGCGTTTCGCAGATCGTTGCTAACCTGCTGATTGCTCGCGGTCATCACGACCAAAGCTCCGCGCACACTTTCCTCAATCCCGCGCTTGATCAGCTTCACGATCCATCGCTCATGCTCGGAATGCGCGAGGCGGTGGCACGTCTGCTACGCGCGATTGATGATCACGAGCCCATTCTGATCTACGGCGACTATGATGTGGATGGCACGACCGGCACCGCTGTGCTGGTGCGCGCGCTCGAGATGTTAGGCGCCAGAGCCGGCTATCACGTGCCGCATCGATTCACCGAAGGCTATGGCATTCAACGGCCGGCGCTGGAACGGGCAGCAAACGATGGCTACAAGTTGGTCGTCAGTGTAGATTGCGGAATCACCGCGCACGAACCTTTGTTGTGGGCCCGTGATAACGGCCTCGACATCATCGTCACCGACCATCATTTACCGGACGCGGATGAAGGCGCGCCGCCGGCGCTCGCCGTGCTCAATCCAAATCAGCATGGCTGCACTTATCCCGATAAAAATCTTGCGGGTGTGGGCGTCGCCTTCAAACTGGTCCATGCGTTGTTCCGCGAGCGTGGAAAAGAAGCTGCGGTGCCCGGCTTTCTCAAAATGGTTGCGATTGGCACGGTCGCGGATGTGGCCAAACTCGTCGGTGAAAACCGGGCCATCGTCGCCATCGGACTCTCTGATTTGCCGCGCGCAGTGAACCACGGATTGCGAGCGCTCATCGAGATCGCCGGTTGCGGAGCAGATGCGGAGATGACTGCTTACGATCTTGGCTTTCGCATCGGACCACGCATCAATGCGGCGGGCCGGATGGATGCGGCGCGCGCAGTCGTCGAACTATTCAATGCTCCCGATCAGGAGGCGGCCCGCCGTCTGGCTGAACATCTCGACTCCCGCAATCGCGAGCGCATGGAAGCCCAGCGGGAAATTTTCAATCGCGCAGTGGAGGAATTCGAGCGCGGCGTCGGCGCCGAAACGCAAACGTTCGCCGCAGTAATCGCCGGCGATGGCTGGCACCGTGGCGTGATTGGCCTGGCCGCATCCAAGATTGCCGAACGCCTGAACCGGCCCTGCGTGGTGATCTCGCTCGACGGCGATACCGGTCACGGCTCGGCGCGCAGCATCGAGGCTTATCATCTGTTTGATGGACTCACCTCGTGCCGCGATCTGCTGGAAAAATTCGGCGGGCACTCGCACGCGGCGGGTTTGGCCATCAAGCGCGATCGGATTGAGGAATTCCGGCGCCGCTTGAATGAACATGCGGCGACATGTTTGACTGAAGATGATCTGGCGCCCGCAATTGCTATTGATGCCGAGATTCCGGCTCGGGAGCTGAGCTTCAGTTTTTCGCAGGATTTAAGGGCGCTGGAGCCTTTTGGCGCCGGCAATCCCCGCCCGATTTTTGTTAGCCGCGGCTTTCGGGTGATGGGCGAGCCGCAAGTAATTAAGGAGCAGCATCTAAAGCTGCGAGTTGCCGGCGAGGACAACCGGCCGCTGGAGGCCATCTGGTGGCGCGGCGTCGAAGAGGCTGATGGTCTGCCTTTGCCCAATCAGCGGATCGATTTGGCTTATGAATTCGAAGCCAATCGCTGGCAGGGCGACATTCGCTTGCAGCTGAATGTTCGCGATCTGAGAGAGAGTAAATAGCTAGCCGCGGATTAACGCAGATAATCGCGGATAAGAAACAAATGAAGAGAATTCTGAGATACGGTTTTTCGATCGGCGTTCATCCGCGGCTGATTGATTTTTCTACGTGCCTCAGTGTCTCTGTGGCTAATTGTTGATGCAGGCGGTAACTCGAAAAAAAAGAATCACTGCGGTTGACCTGCGGGCGCGCGTTCCGGTGATTGCGCGCGGGCTGGCGCTGTTTCTGCTGGTGGCGGCGGGAATCTTTGTCGGCGTCTCGTATTACAAAATGCGCAATAACGAACGCTGGCGGCTGCGTTCGGAAAACCCTGCGCTTTCAAAAGAGATCATCGCGGTCACCGAAGGTTACGAGCGCAAGATCACCAACAAGGACCGATTGTCATTGTGGCTGCGGGCGGCCCGCGATGTGACGTACGCGGACGGTCACCACGAGCTGGAACAAATCGATGCGCAGGTTTTCCCTGCGAACAGTGAGAAGCCAGATCACATTCGCGCCGACCGCTCGATGTACGACGAGAAGACCGGCAGGTTGCAGTTCATGGGGAACGTGCAAATCGAAACTCATGATGCCTTGAAAGTTAAGACCGATTCGCTTCAGTTTAATCAGGACACGAAAATAGCCGAGACCCAGGCCGCGGTGACTTTCGAACGCGAAAATGTTTCGGGATCATCGACTGGCGCGCTGGTGGACAACGAGAAGAAGCGTTTGGAATTGCGAAGCGCTGTCGCCGTCACGGTCCAACCCGAGGTCCTTAAAGATCCGAAGCAGGCGAACCTGAAGCCGGCGACCGGCACGCGCTCAAAGCCAGTCATCATTCACTCCAGTCAGGCCGTTTTCGAGCAGAGCACGCTGAAACTGGTTTTCTCAGGCGGGGTTACTGCCGAGCAGGAACAGGACATCATGAGCGGCGACACGCTCACCGCCAACCTCAACGCTCAGAAAAAACTGGAGAAGCTGGAAGTCCGCGGAAATTCATACCTGCGCTCGATGCAGCCCGGCCATGCGGCCGAAGCGCACGCCATCGACATGGATTTTTATCTGGATGGCGATCAGCGTTTGCAGCGAGCGTACGGATCGCGCGACGTTCGCGCGCAAACGCTCAACGCTGATTCGGACGTGCAGCTGACCGGCGCCAACACGATCGACATCAATTTTCAGGCGCAGGGCGATCAAAGCGTGCTGAAAGAGATGCGTACCGAAGGCCGTTCAATTGCCACCATGTCGGCCCCCAAATCACGGGCCGCCGATCCCCGCGCCGCCAACAAACGGCTGACTGCGGATGCGATCAAAATGACGTGGCGCTCGAACGGGAAGGACCTGGAAAAATCAGAAGCAGTCGGCAATGGAGAATTGTACGTCGAGCCGCTGCAGAAAACGGCGAAGAACGATCGCAAGACGCTGACGGCGCCGCGATTTGATTGTGACTTTTTTGACTCAGGAAATATCGCGCGGACCTGCACCGCGACTGGTGGCGCCAAGGCGGTGCTGGAACCGTTCCAACCTACGGACAAGCGCGGCACCCGCACGATGACGGCGCAAAAAATGGTCGCCGTGTTCGTGCGCGAGACTCAGGACGTGGAAAAAGTCGAAGCCACCGGTGACGCGAAGTTCAACGAACTCGATCGGAATGGAACTGCCAACAGCATTGCCTACACGGCCGCCGATGAAACGGTCCGGCTGCGCGGTGGCGATCCGACCGTGTGGGATTCGCGGGCCCGCACCAAGGCGGTCGAGATCGATTCGAACAACACCACTCATATTTCCAACTGTCGCGGCCGCGTGCAGACGACGTACTACAGCCAGGAACAGACGAATGGGGCGGCGCCATTCCGCAAAGTTAAGAGTCCGGTGTATCTCTCCGGTGACCGGGCTGAAATCGATCACGACTCGGGGCGCGCCGTGTATTCAGGGTCGGCCCGGATGTGGCAGGACGACAATTACGTTCGCGGTGACACGATCACCCTCTATCGCGAAGAGAAGCGAATGGAAGCGAGAGGCAGCGTGCAGAGCGTTCTGTATCAGGCGAAACAAAAGACAGGCAACTCGACGGAAGTGGTGCCGGCTTTTGCCACGGCCGAATTCATGCGCTACTCAGACCCGGATCGTGTACTGCATTACGAAACCAATGTCGATATCAAACAGGGAACGGATCGATTGACCTCCGGCATTGCCGACGTTTATTTGCAAAAAGAAGCAAACGAAGTGGAGCGTACGATTTCGCAGCAGAATGTGGTCATCGTTCAACCCGGCAAACGCGGCACCGGGGACTGGTGCCAATACACGACCGCGGATGAGGTTGCCGTGCTGAAAGGTAATCCGGCCCACGTCGAAGACGCCGAGCAGGGGACCACGGACGGAAACCGTTTGACGATGTATCGGCGCGAGAATCGCGTGGTCGTCGACGATGCAGGCGGATCGCAATCGCCCGGTAGAGTGAGATCGACGCACAAGATTAAACCTTAAGACTTTGCGTCAGAGTACAAGCTTTAGCTGTCGTTTGTCCGAAGTAATCCAAACGACCGACTAGAGTCGGCACTCTGACATTCTGTCCAGCCATCGCGTGAAACGAACAACCAGCCAACCAGATTCGCTTGGACACTGGGGCCGTTACGGCGGCCGCTTCGTGCCCGAGACTTTGATGGCGCCGTTGGAAGAATTAACGGCCGCTTATGAAGCAGCGCGCCTGGACGGTGATTTTCAGAGCGAGCTTGACGGCTTGTTGATGAATTACGCGGGGCGGCCCACGCCGCTCTATTTTGCGCGTCGCTTGACCGAACAGGCCGGTGGCGCTGGCATCTATCTCAAACGCGAAGATCTCCTGCACACTGGCGCGCATAAGATCAACAACACACTGGGACAAATACTTCTGGCGCGACGGATGAACAAGCGTCGGATAATCGCTGAGACCGGCGCGGGCCAGCATGGCGTGGCGACCGCCACCTCGTGTGCACTGTTCGGATTGGACTGTGTGGTCTATATGGGCTCCGAAGACATGAAGCGCCAGGCGCTGAATGTTTTTCGTATGCGACTGCTGGGAGCCGAAGTGCGGCCGGTCGATTCGGGATCGCGAACGCTGAAGGACGCGATCAACGAAGCATTGCGGGATTGGGTGACCAATGTCGCCGATACTTATTACCTGTTGGGCAGTGCGCTGGGACCGCATCCGTATCCACGGATGGTGCGTGACTTTCAAAGTGTCATTGGGCGCGAGGCCCGGGCGCAGATTCTTGAGCAGCAGGACCGCCTGCCGGATTGTCTGATCGCTTGTGTTGGGGGCGGATCGAATTCGATCGGATTGTTCCACCCGTTTCTCGACGATGATATTCGAATGATTGGGGTGGAAGCCGGAGGACGAGGCAGCGAGTTGGGACAGCATGCCGCTCGCTTCAACTCAAACGGTGGCGGCCGTCCCGGTGTGCTGCAGGGCACCATGAGCTACGTGCTTCAGGACGATCACGGGCAAATTGCCACGACACATTCAGTTTCAGCAGGTCTTGATTATCCATCGGTTGGACCGGAGCACGCTTTTCTGCACGATGAAGGCCGCGTGGAATACACCTCGGTGTCTGATGATGAAGCGCTCGCTGCTTTTAAGACACTCTCCGAACTCGAGGGAATAATTCCGGCTTTGGAGTCTGCTCACGCCGTCGCGCATGCGTTGAAAGTTGCCGGGCAGATGACGAAGGACCAAATCATGATCGTCAACTTGTCAGGCCGCGGGGATAAAGATGTTGATACCGTGCGGGAAAAAATAACCACAGAGGACGCAGAGAAAAACAGAGCGGGTTGAGGGGATCCTCTTTGTTCTCTGTGGAAAACTTTCTGAGCCGAATTACTCAAAAATTCGACGAACTCAGCGCCGCTGGTCAAAAGGGCTTCATCCCCTTCATTAGTGCTGGAGATCCGGACCTCGCTACCACCCAAGCATTGATCGGAGAGCTGGCTCGATCCGGTGCGACCCTCATCGAGCTCGGCATCCCCTTCAGCGATCCGATGGCTGATGGGCCGGTAATCCAGCGCGCCTCCGAACGCGCTCTGCTTCACGGATTTGGCATAACAGAGGTCCTCGGGATTGTAGCGGCGGCACGAAAAGAAACAGACGTGCCAATCATCCTGTTCAGCTATTTCAATCCATTGCTTCAATTCGGCATCGAAAAACTAGCACGGGAAGCCCGGCAGGCGGGCATCGATGGCGTGCTGGTTACCGATCTGGCGCCGGAAGAAGCCGAAGAAGTCGCGGCTGTTTTAAGACGAGAAGATCTCGACATGATATTCCTGGTGGCGCCAACCTCTACCGATGAACGGCTGCGGATGGTTGCCGAACGCGCCTCCGGATTTATCTATGCGGTGTCACGCGCCGGGGTCACGGGCGCACGCGAGCAGACCAGCGTGGAAGCCGAAAATCTCGTGCGGCGTCTGCGACAGTTTTCGCATCTGCCAATCGCGGTTGGGTTTGGGATTTCAACGGCGGAGCAAGTGAAAGACGTGTGGCGATACGCTGATGCCGCAGTGGTTGGCTCAGCAATCGTCCGCGAGATCGAAGCCGCGGCGGGCAGCGAAAACCTCGTGAACAGAATTGGCGCGTTCGCGCGGCAGTTGACGCTTCAATGAAAAAAACTTTGTTCGTTTAGACGGAGGACTTGACCGCCAGCGCACTCGCCAGACAAGTCCGGCCTCTAAAACAAGGCCCTGAAAAATCATAACGATTTTTTAGCAAACTCAAGTAAGTACTTCAGTGGTTTGACCTTCAGAATGAAAGTAAAAAGTCTCGACGGATCTGCTGGCTTGGAGTATCCTTACCCGTCTGTGTTTTGCTCGAAATTTCCCACTGTTTCATACGTGAAACTCTGTTCCATTCTCGCTTGAGTTGTGTTATGCTTTCTCCCGCAAGCGGTGAGAATGTCTGAAACGCAACTTCATTTCCCGAAGAGGAGCAGAAGAAAGAGATGCCTGTTATGCCTGAAGACCGAATTGCAGACCGCAGTCGCGCCATCGAAGCCGCGCTGCTCAACATTGAAAAGCGCTTTGGCAAAGGGTCGATTATGCGCTTAGGCGAGCGTGAAGTTTCCGATATCCCGGCGATATCGACGACTTCGTTGTCGCTGGATGCGGCAATTGGCGTCGGGGGTGTGCCGCGTGGCCGCATCGTCGAAATCTATGGCCCGGAAAGTTCGGGTAAAACGACGCTCGCGCTCCACGTCGTCGCGGAAGCGCAAAGAGCCGGCGGCGTCGCCGCCTATATCGACGCTGAACATGCGATGGATGCGGACTATGCAGCCAAGCTGGGCGTCAACGTCGACGACATGCTGATTTCACAGCCGGATTCGGGCGAACAAGCTCTGGAGATTGCCGAAGCTTTAGTGCGTTCGAATGGCGTCGATGTGATTGTGGTCGATTCGGTTGCGGCACTGGTGCCGCGCGCCGAGCTGGATGGCGAAATGGGCGATTCGCTCCCTGGCTTGCAGGCGCGCCTGATGTCGCAGGCGCTGCGCAAGCTGACGGCGATCGTGGCCCAATCAAACACCTGCTTTATTTTCATCAATCAGATTCGCGAAAAGATTGGCGTGATGTTTGGTAATCCCGAGACGACTACCGGTGGTCGCGCGCTGAAATTCTATTCGACACTGCGGCTCGATATTCGCCGCATCGGCGCGATTAAGGACGGCGACCGCGTGGTGGGCAATCGTACCAAGGTTAAAGTTGCCAAGAACAAAGTCGCGCCGCCGTTTCGCGAGGCCGAGTTCGACATCATGTACGGTGAAGGGATTTCCCGGGAAGGCGACTTGCTGGACCTCGCGACCAACAATCGCGTAGTGGAAAAGAGCGGCGCGTGGTTCTCGTACAAAGGTGAGCGCCTGGGCCAGGGTCGCGAGAATGCCAAGCAAACTCTGAAGGATCAGCCCCTGGTGCTGGAAAAGATCAAGAATGAAGTGAAGAAAGCACTGGGTATGCCAGTGCCGGCCGAAGCAGTTGAAGCGCCGGAACAGAAAAAGGCGGCGGCGGCCGGAGAGAAGAAATAGGTACTTCAGCCGCAAACCTGGTCGACCGGTCTAGACGAAACGGTCGCCCAGTGAATATCTTTGAGACATGACTAAAGAGCAACTGATCTCAGACGTCCTGGCGCTGCCTCTCGAGGAACGCGTGTCAGTTGCTCAGGCATTATGGGAAAGCATTGATGCCGGATTGCCCGAATCGGCCGAAGCTGACGCTGTTCGAGAAGCTATCGATCGTGACAATGAGCTCTCGTCCGGGAAAGTTACCGGCCTGTCCCATGAGGAAGTCATGCAAGAGGCGCGACGAGCGCTGGAATGCGACTAACCTACCACCCTCACGCCAGAAAAGAATTACTCGAAGCCGCCCAGTACTATGAGAGTCGCGTGTCCAGGCTCGGCGTCCGTTTTCTTGATGAAGCAGACCGTGCAGTTGGAATAATTCTTGAAGCGCCGTCGCGTTGGAGAGTCATGGAGGGAGGTGTTCGTCGTTACTTGATGTCTCAATTCCCATACGCGATCTACTATCGTAACTATCCAGACCGTATTCATATTCTCGCGTTCAAACACCACAGCCGACATCCAGATTATTTGCGAAGTCGATTTGTGGGGTAATTCGCGGCTTTACACAGATTCGCTAATACTTTCATAATCCGGTTTTTACCAATGACTAATTCAATTCTTATCCGAAACGGCACCTTGGTAACGATGGACTCGAGCGATTCCATCGTCCGCGGGGACCTGCTGATTCGGGAGGGGCGGATTGCCTCGATTGAAAGCGAAATTGACGCGGCCGACGCCGACATAATTGAAGCCGAAAACTGCGCCGTCCTGCCGGGATTCATTCAGACGCATATACATCTGTGCCAGACAATCTTTCGTGGATCGGCTGACGATCTGGCGCTGATCGATTGGTTGAAAAAGCGCGTCTGGCCCATGGAAGCCGCGCATACGGCTACGTCGATTCGAGCTTCGGCGCAACTCGGCATCGCTGAATTGATAAAAGGCGGCACCACCTGTGCCCTGACCATGGAGACGGTCCAGCATACGGAAGATGTCCTGCGGGTGGTTTCAGAAACCGGATTCCGCGCCACTGTCGGGAAGTGCATGATGGACAAGGGCGACGAAGTCCCCAAGGCACTCCAGGAAGAAACCGCCGCCTCAGTTCGCGAATCGGTGGCGATAATCGAAAAGTGGCACGGCCAGGCGCAGGGACGCATTCGTTGCTGCTTTGCGCCGCGATTTGCGATCAGTTGCACCAGTGATCTGCTGAGGCAAGTTTCCGAGCTGGCGCGTAAGCACCGGGTGATGATTCATACGCACGCGTCCGAAAATCGTAACGAGTGCGAAATTGTCGAGCGTGAAACCGGTGTGCGGAACATTGATTATCTCAACTCGCTCGGAATCGTAGGGCCGCACGTGGTCTTGGCTCATTGCATTCATCTCGACAACGCAGAGATGGAAACACTAGCCGGCACGAAAACGAACGTCTCCCATTGTCCCTCGTCCAACTTGAAACTGGGCTCGGGAATTGCGCGCGTAACCGAGATGCTGGCGCGCGGCATAGCGGTTTCGCTCGGAGCTGACGGCGCGGCCTGCAACAACCGGCTGGATATGTTTACGGAGATGCGGACCGCGGCGCTTCTGCAAAAGGCCCTGCACGGTCCTGAAGTGCTGCCGGCTACGCGGGCCCTGCGCATGGCGACCATCGACGGTGCGAAAGCGTTGGGTCTCGAGCAGGAGATTGGCAGTCTCGAAGCCGGCAAGCGCGCCGATGTGATTGTGGTGGGGCTGAACCAAATGCATTCGACGCCCGCGCCCGATCCGGTTTCGGCGCTCGTTTATTCCGCGCAACCCGACGATGTGCGTACGATGATCATCGATGGCCGGGTCGTGATGCGCGAGCGTGAGTTGCTGACGATCGATGAAGCGGCGGTGGTTGAATCAGCTAATCGGGAAGCCGTGGCGCTGAGGAAGCGAGCAGCCATGTCCAGCTGATAAACGACTGCTCAGACGAAAGCGCCGATAAGTCGGCGCCCTCCAAAATGACGACCACGCTAACTCTTCCTGCTTTTGCCAAAATCAATTTGAATTTGCGCGTCCTGGGAAAGCGCGGCGATGGGTATCATGAAATTGATACTGTCTTTCAAACCGTCAGCCTTCATGACACGCTGAAATTCGCGACAACGGAAACAGCCGGCATAGTCTTCAGCTGCGACGATCGAGCTTTGCCGACGGGCCCGGATAATCTTGTCGTGCGCGCGGCCCATGCCCTCCGGGATCGCTTCGCGGTTGACCGCGGCGCGCGCATTCGTCTTGAAAAGAGAATTCCAGCCCCTTTCCAGCACATTGGGATCCTAAGCTTAGAATTCCACGTGGACAAGTTGTCGC
>JADMIO011638308.1_pt1 | contig 107505 bp, 87 predicted proteins | sample 8958161 | NCBI WGS metagenome assembly JADMIO01 (sample SAMN16585339, study PRJNA669376) | soil metagenome | isolation source: Crop rotation soil | place: USA: Cullars Rotation, Alabama | collected 2011
CGCGACAACTTGTCCACGTGGAATTCTAAGCTTAGGATCCCAATGTGCTGGAAAGTCAGTACATGGCGCCCGAAGCGCTGCGCAGCAAAACCGACACGCGCAGCGATCTCTACAGTCTCGGCGCCACGCTGTACGAACTCGTCACGCTACGCCCGCCGTACAAGCACGCCAATACGCTGGACATGTTGAAGGTGATCGGCATCGAACTGCCGCCGGCGCCGCGCGAAATCAATCCGGACATTCCCGCGGATCTGGAATGCATCATCGTGAAGGCCATGACGGTCAATCAGGCCAAGCGATATCAGACCGCGCGCGAATTCGCGGAAGACCTGCGGCTGTTTCTCGCCGGCAGCCCGCCGCTTGCGCGGCACTCGAGTTTTTCGGAACGCGCGTGGCACTGGTGCCGGCGCAACAAAAGTTTCGCGGTGGCGCCCGCGTTGGTCCTGGCCGGCGCGGCGGGGCTCTATCTGGGAATGTTCACGTCGCGCGGTCGCCATGAGCCGACCGAAGCACAGCTGCCCTTGGCCTCGGCCGGACGGGGCGAAACTGCCGAAGCCGTACGGCTGCTGCTTCAGACGGCGACGGCGATCAATGTCAGCGATTGGAATGAATTCCCGCTGCCGCCGGAACTGCGCCAGCAGCTCGATTCCACACGCGAGCTGCGCGATGCAACCACGGCGCTGCAGAATGCGGTCGTCTTTTATGAAGGCTACGCCGCCGCGCACGAACCGAATGCGGCGCTGGATTTTGAGGCGGTGAAAACGTATGCGCGGCTCGCGGATTTGCAGCGGCGCGTCAACGAGACGGAGAAGGCGGCGGATACTGCGCAGCGCGGGCTGAAACGCATGTCGCGCCTGCTGACCTCGTCGCCCGAAAATCCGGATTACAACGAGGTCACGGCCATGCTGTACGGCCAGTTGGCGAACGCGTTGCAGCGCCGCGAGTCGCTCGATGCCGCGGACGAAAATTTCCGCAAGTCGCTCGCGCTGTACGAAGCGCTCGTGGACAGTTCGCCGCGCGAAGGCCGCTACAAGATGGCGCTGGCTTCGCAGCGTCTGGCGTTTGGTGATTTCGTTCTCCGCCAGCGCCGCTACGCCGAAGCAAAGCCGCTTATGGAGAACGCCATCGCCGCGTTGCGCGCGGGCGGAGATTCCGATCCGCGCCAGCGCCAGACTATTTTCCGCGCATACAAGCAGCTCGCCGAAATCTATCGCGGGCTTGGCGATCAAGACGGCGAGGACAAGGCGATGCAGGATTCGCAACGCTACCGTCCGCCGCGCCCGAACGACCGCCCGATCAACGATCGGCAATTCGATCGCGGCCCGGACCGTGGACCGGACAGGGGCCCGAACGACCGCCAACCCAACGATCGTTTTCCCAATGAGCGCGGTCCGAACGACCGACAGACGAACGATCGTTTTCCAAACGATCGCCAGCCCAACGACCGCCAGCCAAATGATCGTCCGCCGCCACCACGCGATGGCGAATTCAACGAGCGGCGTCCGCAACAATGAGGGCTGTTCGTCAGCGCGCGCCAGGTGTTCGGAAAAAAGCACGTTATTTACCTATGAATCGGCACCTGAACTCCGCGGCGCGCTTGCTAAAATCGGCGCGGCTTCCCGGAGGTACCTCACGCCATGACTTCGACCGGCGCGCTCGCGGCTCCACGTAATTTTAAATTTTCAATTCCGCTCGGTTGCCTCGCGCTGCTGGCGCTGCTGGCGTTGTCCGGCTGCGACAGCGATCGCGACGGCGACGCGAACGCAGCGCCGCGCAAGGCGAAAGACAAAACCGCGCCGGCGGCATCTGAAAAAATTGTGCCGAACGAATGCCGCTGGGCCGATGGGCCGATCACGATTGACGGCGTCGCCGATGAGCCAGCGTGGAAAAACGCACAGGTGGTCGACAATTTTTATCTCCCTTGGCTGAAGGACAAGGCGCGGCCGTCGCGCACGAAAACGACGGCGCGGCTGCTGTGGGACCGCGACTTCGTTTATTTCCACGCGGACATGGAAGACACCGACATTTACGCGGCGGTGAAGGAACACGACGGCCCGACGTGGAACGACGACGTTTTCGAGATTTTTTTCAAACCGGCCGACGACAAGCCGGGCTATTACGAATTCGAGTTCAGCGCGGCGAACACGACGATGGATCTGTTCATCCCGCGGCGCCACACCGGAGGTTACGACCGGTATAAGGCTGACCGGCCATTCAACATGACGACGGCGGTGAAGCTGCGTGGAACGCTGAACAACTGGGCCGACAAGGACGAAGGCTGGTCGGTTGAGGGAAAAATTCCGTGGCGCGATTTTCTGCCCACCGGCGGCCGGCCCGCGGACGACGAAGTCTGGAATTTTGCGTTCTGCCGCGGCGACACCTCGGTCGACACCGAGGGCGTGGAGCTTTCGACGAGCGCGCCGCTGAAGTCGCTGCCGTACGCCGATTTTCACCACTATGAGGACTACTCGAAGATCAAATTCGTCGGCCCGCAGAAGAGCGCGTCGTCGAAGCCGTTTGGCATTGAGAAGCGACTGGCGTGGAACGATTCGCGCGTGGTCGGTTCGCCCGAGCCGCCGCTGCCGTTCAAAGTGAAACGCGTGTACGAAAAGTTGAACGTCGCCTGCCCGATGCATGTTTTTCACGAGCCGGGCACGAAGAATCTGATCCTGCTGCACCAGACCTGGCCATGGGGCGGACCCGGCGAAATGCTGCGCATCGTCGACGATCCGAATGTCGACAAATACGAAACGATGCTGGTGCCGAATCGTCTCATGTATGGCTGCGCCTTCGATAAGGATTTCGAAAAGAACGGCTGGATCTACGTCGGCAGCAACGGGCCGATGGACGGCAAAGAAAAGGACAAGACCACGCGCGTCTCGCGCTACACGATCGATCGCACGACGCACAAGCTCGATCCGAAATCGGAATTCATCGTCATCGAATGGCAATCCGACGGGCACAACGGCGGCGATCTCGGTTTCGGTCCGGACGGCATGCTGTACGTAACCAGCGGCGATGGCACGTCGGATTCGGACGGAAATCTGCGCGGCCAGAATCTCGCAGAGCTCACGTCGAAAATGCTGCGCATCGACATCACGCCGTGCCGCGAGAACAAACCGTACGTGGTGCCGAAGGACAATCCGTTCGTCGGCAAGCCGGACGTGCGGCCGGAGACGTGGGCGTACGGTTTTCGCAATCCGTGGCGCATGACCTTCGACGCGAAGACGGGGCATCTGTGGGTCGGACAGAACGGCCAGGATCTGTGGGAGCAGGTTATTTTCGTGCGCAAGGGCGAGAATTACGGCTGGAGCATCCAGGAGGGCGGCCATCCGTTCTATCCCGATCGCAAACGCGGGCCCGAGCCGATCACGCCGCCGACGATCGACCATCCGCACTCTGAAGCGCGTTCGCTCACCGGAGGACAGGTCTACTACGGCAGCGAATTTCCAGAGCTGAGCGGGATGTACATTTACGGCGATTTCTCGACGGGAAAAATCTGGGGTGCTCGCCACGACGGCACGAAGCTGGTCGAACACAAGCAGATCGCCGACTCAACGATGAAAATCACCGGTTTCGGATTCGATTCGCGCGGCGAGTTGCTCATCGCCGACCACAACGTCGGTTATTTCAAACTCGAGCGGAACACCGCGCAATCGAAGCCCGAGGATTTTCCGCATCTGCTCAGCGAGACCGGCGTGTTTTCCTCCGTAAAAGGCCACGTGCCGCACGCGGCGGCGATTCCGTACGACGTGAATGCGCAGCTCTGGTCCGACGGCGCCTATAAGGAGCGCTTTTTTCTGCTGCCCGGCGGCGAATCGAAAGTGGATTACACGGGCGACCGCGGCTGGGAATTTCCCGAAGGCGCAGTGATGGTGAAATCGTTCGCGCTCGAACGCGAGGCGGGCAATCCTGCCAGCCGCCAGTGGATTGAGACGCGCCTGTTGACGAAAACGAACGGCAAGTGGGTCGGTTATTCGTACGAATGGAACGAGGCGCAGACCGACGCGAAACTCGTGAAGGGCGAAGGCGCCGACAAGGATTTTTCGATTCGCGATACGGCGGCCGGCGGCGGCGTGCGCAAGCAGACGTGGCATTATCCCAGCCGCACCGAATGCATGGTCTGCCACAGCCGCGCTTTCAATTTTGTGCTCGGCACAACTGAATTGCAGATGAACCGCGAGCGCAAATATGAAAATGGCGTCGTCGACAATCAGCTCCGCACGCTGGAGCATCTCGGCATTTTCAAAGCCAAGTGGGTCGACTTCGAGCGGCAGAAAATGTACCGCGAGCTGAAAGAGAAAAACAATCTGCCCGAAGACAAGACGTGGGAAGAGGTGAACAAGATCACCGCGACGCGCCTGCAGCGCGAACCGGTGTTCTCATCGGTGCTGCCGCGCAATCCGGAAGCCGCCGACAAGCTGGTGAATCCCTACGATGAGAAAGCCGACCTGACGCTTCGCGCGCGCAGCTATCTGCACGCCAACTGCGCGATCTGCCATGTGATGGCCGGCGGCGGAAATGCGGCGATGGAGCTGGATTTCAAAACCAAGCCTGAGTCGACGAATATTTTCGATTCGAAGCCCATGCACGCCACGTTCGACCTGAAAGACGCGCGCCTGATCGCGCCCGGCGCGCCGGAGAGCTCCGTCATTCTGCACCGCATATCGATGCGCGAGCGCGGCCAGATGCCCCCGCTGGGCAGCGCCGTTGTGGATCAGAACGCGGTGAAACTGATGCGCGAGTGGATTGCGTCGTTGCCGAAGAAATAGCCGTTCGCGAACTGGCTATCGTAGTCACACCCGCGCGCGAAGCGAGCCCCGCCGTTCTCTCTCCCCCGGGAGAGTGCCGACGTGAGGCGAAGTCGAACGCGGAATGAGGGCGGGCCCGCTGATTCTCCCAAGATAGGCTCTATTCTTTATATGGAAACCATTTCGTTTTTGTGCGACGGCCCAAAATAATTCCGTATTCAGAGTCCGGATGACCAACAGCAAGCCATCGTTCCTTTCGCGCTCCCAACACAACATCGCTGGCTTGCTTTCTAAAAAACTCTTCGCCAATCAATGCAGCGTACACAAGTGTCGCAAACCAACTTCCCATATTTGGCGCATTCTTTCGCTTCGACACCGCTTCCGGCATTTCCGAAACCCAGCCACTCATTACGCGTGATGAGCAACCTGCCATAGTCGGAGATGGATCGTCTTCGTCAAAGCAATAAGTGTCGCGCGCGCACCACTCCCAATCATTCGGGTCTTTCGACCAACTACGACTTCCTCGAAGATCAAATCGCTCTTCTACGTCATGCAATCCGATCCACAAAATGGCGATGTCGTCCGTCGGGCGCTTTCTTGGGTGAGTCATGGCGCGAAAAAGCCATTCCCGGATCAGTTTGCTGTCCGTTTCATAATCCCATTCATTGCAACTTTTCCAGAAGCGATTGGGCGCGACTTTGTGACATCGCTTCAGGATTAATTCGATGCCTCGCGCTGGTTCCGGATGTTTGTAAAGTATCTGCTTGGCCCATTTGTAAACATCAGCCATCGAAACTTCGCTCATATACGAATCCCTTTTGTTCTTTGATCAAAAGCAGGCGCAATTGTACCACCCTAGCGAACTGATCATTCGTGAAATAAATTATTCAAAATTTTAAAGCTACTGGCTCTAATAATTTGCGTGATGAGCGGCACGAAACGACTACTCCTTAAGGTCTCAAGAATGTCACAAAACGGGCGCTTCTAAAATTTAAGTCTCAGATATGCATAGATTTATGTGTTGCGCAATTCGAAAAGCAATTTTTTAAGATTCTAAGTCCTGCGCCGCGAAGGACTTGATGTTTTTGATGCGCAATTAAATTACCCTTAGTGAAGGGCAATGAAATTCAGGCAATGCCGCCACGGTCGCCGGCGGGGACCATGACGGGTTGCGGCGGAGCTTCGGCGATGGGGCGGCCTTCGTAGAAGGTGCGGCGCGGGTCGATGAAGAACCACATCGACGCGGCGGCTAGGAATGCGGCTGCGTAGACGACGAAAAGCACGTTCCATCCGAACTGCTTGAAGATCATCGCGCCAATGATCGGCTGTAAAGAATTTCCGAAGTTTCCAACCATGTTGATGAAGCCGGTGGCGGTGCCCGAATATTTTCCGCCGATGTCGACGATCGTTGCCCAGTTCGCGGCCTGGCCGAAATCGTACGCGGCGGCGGCGATCACCATCAACACCGCGGCTTGAAACGGCGTTTTCGCAAAATGAATTCCGTACATCGCGCAGGCGGCGACCGTGCAGCCGGCGATGGGAAAAATCGCGCGGCCCATGCGCCGCCAGCCGGTGCGGGCGACGACGAAATCGCTGAGCGTTCCGCCAATCAGGCATGCGAGGCCGCCGCAGAAGAGCGGCATCACGCTGATCCATTCTGATTTCTCGAACGTGATTCCGTGAACGTCTTTCAGGAAGCGCGGCATCCAGCTCACGAAGAACGACCAGCCGAAGCTGCCGCAGATGTAAAGGCCGGCCATCGCCCAGAGACTCGGGCTGGCAAAGAGCGAGCTCCAGATGCCGGCTTCGGCCGAATGGCCTTTCTGCGCCGAACCGTCGCGGCCGGCATTGATCAGATCGAGTTCAGCCTGGTTGACACCCTTCTTTTCAGCGGGATTGTCGCGGAACCAACTGTAAAACGCGGCGCACCAAAACAGCCCGACGATGCCCGAGCAGAAAAATCCCATGCGCCACGCGGCGACGTCGCGGAGGAAACTCAGCCCGGGGATCGACGACGCGAACTGGCGAAACGTCTGAGCATCGAGCTGGCGAAGCATCTCGCCAAAAATCAGTGGCGAAAACGCACCGCCCCAGCGCGCGAAGAGCCAGAGAAGCCCACCGGCGCGGCCGCGCGTTTTCAGCGGGAGCCAACGCGATTGGACGGCGGCCATGTTTGGATACGCGCCCGCTTCGCCGACGCCGAAGAGAAATCGGAAGGCGAGCAGCGAAAGAAATCCGCCAACGGTTCCCGAAAGTGCGGTGAAAAGCGACCACGCGAGCACGATTCTCAACAGGGCCATGCGCGGGCCATAGCGGTCGCCGAACCAGCCGCTGGGGATTTCAAACAGCGCGTACGCGAGCCAGAACGCGCTGAAGACCATGCCGAGTTGTTCGTCGGTGAGCGACAGGTCGCGCTGGATGTCGCCCTGGACGCGCATAATGCACACGCGATCGAAGTACGTGAGGAATGAGAGCGAACACAAAAATCCCATCACGCCGTAGCGCACGCGCGTGGCGGGCACAGACGGATCCGGCTGGCTTAAAATCCCACCGCGTTCGCTCGCTTCGCTCATTGCGGTTTCAGTTTCAGGATCATGTCCACTTCGACGCTCGAGCCCAGCGGCAATGCGACCATGCCGACGGCGGTTCTCGCATGCAGGCCTTTTTCACCGAAGAGATCGACGAGCAATTGCGACGCGCCGTTGATGACGAGATGTTGCTCGGTGTAGTCGGGCGGGCAGTTCACGTAGCCCATCACGCGCAGGATGCGTTCGACGCGATCGAGCGAGCCGACGGCGTTGCGGACATTGCGCAGACAATTCGCAGCACAGAGCGCCGCGCCTTTCTGCGCGGCTTCGAGACCGACTTCGGTCGGGACTTTGCCTTTCAGCGTCAGCACGTCGCCGTCGAAGGGGACGGAGCCGGCGCAGTAGACAGTGGTGCCGTCAATGACGACAGGCTGGTAGATCGCGCCGACTTTCGGGACGCGGTCGAGCGGGAAGCCGAGGGATTCAAGTTTTTTGTCAGCGACTCCGAGCGTGGGCATTACATTTCTCTCCTTAATGTGTTCGGTTCTAGTACGCGCCGAGACTCGCGATGCGCTTTCCCTCACCTCGCGTTCGCTGCGCTCACGTCGGCCCTCTCCCGGGGGGAGAGGGGGATTACTTCGGCAACGCGGAACTGAAAAAGCGCAGCCAGTTGCCGTGGAAAATGGCGTCGATGTCGGACTCTTTATAGCCGCGGCCCGACAGAATGCCGTTCAACTTTTGCAGATCGCTGATCGTGTTGAGATCGTGCGGGGTCTGCTCGGTGCCGAAGCCGCCGTCGAGGTCGCTGCCGATCGCGGAGTGCTTCGTGCTGCCGGCGATCTGGGTAACGTGGTCGATGTGGTCGGCGAGCGCGGCGATCGAAACGACTTTCGGCGAGGTCTGCCCGCGAACCCAGCCGGGGTACATCATCCATGCGTCGAGCGCCACGCCGATCACGGCGTCGCGCTGAATCAGGATCTTGATCTGTTCGTCGCTGATCTGGCGGTCGTTCGGAACCAGCGCGCGGCAGTTGTGATGGCTGGCGAGCACGCGGCCGGAGAAAATATCCAGCGCCTGCTTCATGCTCGTGTCGCACAGATGCGTGACGTCCATGATCATGCCGAAGCGCTCGAATTCTTTGAGCAGCTCGACGCCGGCGGGACTGAGCGGGCCTTCAACGTGAGTGCCGTAGGCGTACTGACTGCGGCCGTAGTGCGCGGGGCCGACGGCGCGCAGGCCGAGGTTCCACCAGTATTCGACCTGCTTCGGCGAGACGATAGGGTCGGCGCCTTCCATGCTGAGGATGTACGCGAGCGGCAGATCGGCGCCGGTGCCGGACTGCTCCCAATAATGGAGCAGATCGCCGGCGGTGCGGATCATGCGCATGTGGCCCTGCTCTTCCATCAATTTGTAATACGCGAGCTGCGCGTGGGCCTGCGAGTACGCGATGGGCTGCGCGGCGAAATCGAGATCGCTGCGCTTGTACCCGGTCTTCTTCGGCTGATCCGGACCGGCGCGGGCGAGCAGCGTCGCGAGACAGATGTTCACGCCGGCGTTTTTGAGCTCGGGAAATGTGAGCGTGTTTTTGCCGCGCGAGGGTTCGTCGGTCATGCCGGCTTCCTGCGCGCGGATCTGTTCAACGGTGAGCGTCAGATCCCGGTTGAAGGAGACGGCGCTCCAGCCGAGATCGAGATGCGCGTCAAAAATCGGACGTGTGCCCTGCTTCAAGATAGTTTTCCTCGCGCATCGACGTTCCACTTGTGGAGCGACCCGTCGCTCTCTTCCCACCAGACCGCGTCCTGCAGATTCACGCACGGGCAGATATGATTGGGAATCACGCTGACGCGCTCGCCGATGCGCGGCGCGCGACTGCATTGCGTGATGTCCGTCTGGCCGTGCTCTTCGGTGAGCTTGACGATTTTGGCCTGCGGAAATTCTTTGATGAAACCGTGGCCCGAGTCGGGCGCGGGGCCGCATTTGTCGCTGGTCAGCGTTTTCGTGCCGGCATCGAGAACAATCTGGCCGGGAACGGCGTCGCTGACGACCGTGCAGACGATGCGCGCGGCGCACTCTTCGAGCGTCGCGCATTTGGCCATGACGCAGTTGATGTCGTTGAAAACGTAGGTGCCGGGGCGGATTTCGTTGCCGCTGGTGACGCGGTGCGAATCCATCGCGGTGGGCGTCGAGCCGCCGGAAACGATTTTTGCTTCGATGCCGCTCTTGCGCCAGAGATCGAGTGTTTCGCGCAGAATGGCGTCGACTTTTTCGAGAGCCGCGACGCGTTCGTCGCCGGTGAGCCAGACGTGGCCGGGATAGAAGAAGAGCCCGTCGAGACGCAGACCTGGAAGACGCGCGACATCTTGCGCTAGCGCGAGTGCGGCGGCCGGCGATTGAACGCCGGTTCGGTGCAGGCCGGCGTCGATGTCGACGAGCACGCCGACGGTGCTCTGCGCGGAACTCGCCGCGGACGAAATGGATTTCGCGGCGATGAGCGAATCGAGCGCAACGCGGACGGTGTTTTTCTTCGCGAGCTGCGCGACGATTTCGCTGCGCGGCTTATCGACAGGCGGATAGGCGAGCAACAGATCTGCGCCGGTTTGCGACATGACCTGTGCTTCGCCAGCTTTCGCGACTGTCAGCCCGGACGCGCCGGATTCGAGCTGCATGCGCGCGAGCTGGATCGATTTGTGCGTCTTGGTGTGCGGGCGCAACGCGAGTTTGTGAGCGCGCGCGTAGTCGGCCATCTTTTTCAGATTGCTGCGGACGGTGGCGGCGTTGATGACCAAAGCAGGCGTAGGGAGCTGGTCGATCGAGTTCATTGTAGTAACGACTTTAGTCGTTTTTCCTTTCTCAAGATCTCTGGCACGACCTGAACGACTGAAGTCGTTACTACGATCAATCCACAAACATGAACTCGTTCGACAGCAGGAGCACCTGCGCGAGTTCTTCCCAAGGGCCGATCGGTTTGGGCATTTTGCGGATGTCCATGAAATCGGTTTTCGCGTCCCAGATGCGCGGCATTCCCGGCATTCCGGGCATTTCGGCGGTGACCATCGTGATCGTCGGCGCCCACTGGAAATGATCGGTGTTCTGATCGCCGCCGCTCACGACGAAATCGAGGCTGTCGCCCTTCTTGACTTCAAACGGTTCGAGCGCGGTCGTCACGCTGTTGTGCAGCGCGCGCCACTCGCCGAGCATCTTCGCGTTTTTGAAAATCACGCGCGCGACGACGCCGTTGTTGTCGGCCTGCGGATGTTCGAGTTCGCCGCTGAGTTTAATCTTGCCGTCGAGCGGCGCGATCCAGCGGCGGATCGCTCCGACGCTTGAGCCGCTTCCGGTTTCGCCGCCTTCGGCCGTGAGCGCCAGTTTGTCGGGCGCTTTCTGCGCGGTCTGCCAGGCCTTGCCGGTGTAGTACGCGAGCGGCGTGAATTCGGTGATGCACTGCTTGGCGATGTCGAACTTTCCGCGGCCGTACGTCCAGTCGGTGGCTTCGGGCTTGACGATGTCGTCCTTCGGATAACTGGCGAGGAAGGCGAGCGAGCGCTTCAGCTCCTTCTCGTTCGGATCGCGCTGCAGGACGAGGCGATAGAGCCGTTTAATGCCGTCAGCTTCACTCGGATCTTTCGCGGCGCGGACTTTTTCGGCGAGCGCGCGCGCGTTGTCGACTTCGAAGCCGCTGTTGAGCAGGAAGAGCGCCTGCGGTGTGAGCGCGGAGCGGCTGCGGCGTGCGGCGCTGAAATTCGGATCGGGGAAATCGAAGCTGCGGTACAGATTCGGCAATAGCTTGCGGTCGACTGAGCCGTAGAGCGAGCGCACGAGCGAATTGGCGTCGTTCTTGGTCAAGTCGACTGCGCGGCCGCCTTTCTTTTCGGTGAGACGTCCAGCGACGGAAAGCTGCGCGTCGCGGAAGGCTTCGAATTCAAGCACACGACCGTTCATGCGCGCCCACAATTTATTTTCTGGATCGGCTTTGACGACTTCGGGCGCAACGACGCTGCTCTGGCGGTACGTCGCCGACATCATGATCAGCTTGTGGAGCTTTTTGGTGCTCCAGTCGCCGGAGACGAACTGGTCGGTGAGGTAATCTAGCAGTTCCGGATGCGTCGGCTTCTCGCCGCGGAACCCGAAGTCGCTCGGTGTGCGCACGATGCCCTCGCCGAAATGCCAGGCCCAGACGCGGTTGACGAACACGCGCGCGGTGAGCGGGTTGTCTTTGCTGGCGATGGCCTTCGCGAGTTCAAGCCGGCCGCTCTGTTTTTTCGGAAACGCTTCCGCGTCGGGCTTGCTGAGCACCGTCAGGAATTTTCGCGGGGCCGGTTCGCCCTGCGTGTTCGGGTTGCCGCGCAGAAAAACTTTGCCGTCGTAAATGTCGCCGTCCTTCAATGCCATCGCGCGCGGCGGCGCGCCGGCGTGCTTGGTTTCGAGCTCCTTGTATGGCTTTGACGCGGCGTCGAGCGCTTTGATCTGATCGTCGGTGAAGACGCGGCGGTCGCGGAAATGTTCGGGCTTCTCGTTCGTCGGCGCGTCGTTGGCTGCAAGCGTTTTGCGCACGTTCTCGAGGTTTGCGTCCGACAGGGTGGCTCCGGCCAGCGCTGCGAGCACACGCTTGTTTACCGCGTTTTCGAGTTCCTTAATTGAGAGCGCGGCGTCGCCGTCCTGCGGCGCGCGCGAAGCGGTAAGGGCCTCCTGGCCCAGCTTCGAAGTCGCGTCAAAGACTTCGTTGAAAAGTTTTCCGTAGAGCGCGGCAACTTCCTTGATGTCTTTCGGCGGCGCTTCCTTGAGAAGCTGCGCGAGACGCGGATTGGTCTTCGCGTCTTCGCTGTGCTTCTTAACGAGGTCCGGAATCTGCGCGAGTTCGTTCTCTTTCAGTTTCGCGACATCTGACCACAGACCAAAAACCGGCACATTTGCTGTAAACCATTTCTGCTGACGGTCGACCCAGATCATGTACAGCATGTCGTGAAGCTTGCGCGGCTTCAGGATGTTTTCGGCGACTTTGTTCTGCGAAGTTGGCTTTTCGTTTTTTCCCTCATAAACAGCCAGCAGGTATTCGCCGGCGCGCTTCATTTCTTCGTCGACGGCTTTCTCGGCTTCTTTCGAGACCGCTTCGACGAACGCCTTCCGCAGCTTGTCGCGCTCCTGGATGAAGGCCTGGTACTCGGGCGTCTCGGGGACCGGCTTCATCTCGGGATAAACTTCGGGCTCTTTGCTGCTGCGCAGGATCGCGTAGAGGCCGTAGTAATCCTTCGACGGAATCGGTTCGAGTTTGTGGTCGTGGCAGCGCGCGCAGGCGACGGTCATGCCCATCAGGCCGCGCGCGATGGTGTCGATGCGATCGTCGTAAACTTCGTCGTCGACGCTGCGGTCTTTGCGGCGACCGACGGTGAGATAACCCATCGCGGCGAGCGGGCGGTTGTCGTCGCCCTGGCAGAGGAAATCGCCGGCGAGTTGTTCCTGCACGAAACGGTCGTAGGGCATGTCGTCGTTGAACGCGCGCACGACATAATCGCGATAGCTGTACGCGTAGGCGTAATTGTCATCGCCGCCGAAGATCGCGCCCATAGTGTCGGCGTAGCGTGCAACGTCGAGCCAGTGGCGGCCCCAGCGTTCGCCGTATTGCGGCGAGGCCAGCAACTTGTCGATCAGTTTTTCGTAGGCGTCTTTGGATTTATCGGCGACGAAGGCGGCGATTTCGTCGTTGCTCGGCGGAAGACCAGTGAGATCGAAATATGCGCGGCGAATCAGCGTGCGCTTGTCGGCTTCTTTCGCGAGTTTCAAATTCTTCGATTTCATCCCGGCGAGAATGAAACCGTCGATCGCGTTCTGATCGTTTTTCACTTTCGGCGGAACGGGCGCTTTGACCGGCTGGAAGGCCCAGTGATCTTTGGCCTGTTCGATCATCTGCTGAATTTTTGTGAGCTGCGCGCCGGCCTTCGGCATCGGCGCCCCCATCTTGATCCACGCGGCGACGTCGGCAATCTGTTCGGGCTTTAGCTTCTCGCCTTTCGGCGGCATCCACATGTCTTTGTCGTCGCCGCGGATGGCCTTAATAAGGAGGCTTTTTTCGGGATCGCCCGCGACGAGGGCCGGACCGGTTTCGCCGCCTTTCAAAATTTCCGCGCGCGAATCGAGCAGCAGGCCGCCTTTGCTCTTGCCCGCCTCGGTCGAGTGGCACTTGTAGCACATGTCGGCGAAGACGGGCCGGATCTTCTTCTCGAAGAATTCGAGCTGCTCGGGCGTGGGTTCGGAGGCTGCCGGAGCGTCCGCTGCGGCGAGTACGCCGCAAGACATGACGAGCGCGAGTAATGCAATACGAACAAAGCGCTGGGTGCCGAAGGCACAAGAAGCTTCTTGAAAAAGCGCTGAGCTTTCCTGACGCGCTGAAATATTCGAACGGTTCTTCAAGTGGCTTCTTGTCGCTTCGCGACCCAGCCCGATGGGCTGGGCCACCCACGAATTCGAAGATGTGTTGCTCACTGGTGTCATTTTCATTTCTTCGTGCCGTGCCTTCGTGTGCTTCGTGATTCAAAAAATCTCTTCTTGGCGATCTTGGCGTCTTGGCGATTAAGCAAAAAGGTCCTTGTTCGCATGGCCGTGGACGTCCGTGAGGCGGAAGTCGCGGCCGGAGAAGCGGTACGTGAGCTTTTCGTGGTCGAAGCCGAGAGCGTGTAGAATCGTCGCGTGCAGGTCGTGGACGTCCATCTTGTTGTCCTGCGCGATCGCGCCGAATTCGTCGGTTGTGCCGTACGCGAGGCCGCCCTTCATGCCGCCACCGGCCATCCAGACGGTGAATCCGCCGGCGTTGTGATCGCGGCCGATGCCTTTTTTCTTGGCGACGTCGTTGTTGTCGCTCGTCGGCGTGCGGCCGAATTCTCCGGCCCACAAAACCAACGTGTCTTTCAGCAGGCCGCGCTGCTTGAGATCGGTGAGCAGCGCCGCGAGCGGTTGATCGGCGGCTTTGCAGAGATCCTTGTGGCCCTTGTCGTTTTCGTCGTGTGTGTCCCAGCCGCCGTGCCAGACCTGGACGAAACGCACGCCGCGCTCGACCAATCGACGCGCGAGAAGAAGCTGGCGGCCCTGTTCGGTTTCGCCGTACATCATGCGGATCGCAGCCGGTTCGCGGCTGATGTCGAACGCATCGGTCGCTTCGATCTGCATGCGAAACGCGGTCTCGAAGGATTGCACGCGGCTTTCGAGCACGCTTTCTCCGCGCTGCGCGAGATGCTCCTGATTCATCTCCTTCAGCATGTCGAGCTGGCGGCGCTGCTCTTTAATGGAGGTGCTTTCGCTGCGGATGTGTTCGATCATGCGATTGACGTCGGTCTGTTTCGTGGCGAGCACCGTGCCGCGCGTGTAGCCGGGCAGGAACGCGTTGCCGTAATGTTTGTCGCCGCTGTTTACGCTCCCATTCGGGTGGAGCGAAACGAACGCGGGGAGATTCTGGTTCTCCGCGCCGAGACCGTAAACGGTCCACGCGCCGAAACTCGGCCGGACGAGGAGCCCATCGCCGCAACTCATCATGAGCTGCGCCGGTTCGTGCACGGGCGAATTGGTGCTCATCGAACGGACGATGCACATGTCGTCGACATGGTTGGCGAGATTCGGAAACAGTTCGCTGACTTCAATGCCGCTCTGGCCGTATTTTTTGAACGTGAACGCGCCGCGCTGGAACTTGCCGCTGAGGCGGCCCATCTGCGTGGCGCTCTGCGGCGCTTTTTTCTCGAAGTCGGGCATGACGTCTTTGACGAGCTTGCCGTGGTATTTTTCGAGCGCCGGCTTGGGATCGAACGTATCGACCTGCGAGGGGCCGCCTTCGGGGAAAATGTGGATCACGCGTTTGGCGGTCGCGGCGAAGTGCGGCTTTTTTGCGGCGAGTTGCGAGACCGGTTCGTCAGCGAGTAATTCGCCCTGTTTTCCGAAGAGCATCGCCAGGCCAACGCCGCCCATTCCGAGCGCCGCGCGCTGCAGAAAATCGCGTCGCGACTGGAAGGGTTGGTTGACGCAACCACATGTTTTTTTCGGTGCCATGCAAGTCATTTCCTTAGCAGGATTCCTATTACTAATAACACCCTGATCAGTAAGAGGTTAGCACATCATTTGTTCAATTTTCCTGCGGGGTAGTCGGGTGTAGCGGACACCACATTAAAAGTGCCGGGCATACTTTTTATTTTAGGCTACACTTCGCGCCATCATGTTAACTTGGACTCAGAACTATTCCCCGACGGGGAACTTGTTTCTTTCCGCATTGCTGGCTTCGGTTCCCGTAATTGTGCTGCTGGGGTTGCTGGCGTTTTGGCACGTGCGCGCGCATATCGCTGCACTGATCGCATTGATTGCGTCGCTCAGCATCGCCATTTTTATCTACGGAATGCCGGCGAAACTGGCGGCGATGGCGACCGTTTATGGCGCGGCGTTCGGTCTGTTTCCCATCGGCTGGATCGTCGTCTGCGCGATTTTTATTTACGACATCACTGTCAAAACCGGAAAACTTGACGTCTGCAAACAGACCATCGCCGGACTGGCGGCGGACCGGCGCATCCAAGCGTTGCTGATTGCGTTCTCATTCGGCGCGTTCATCGAAGGCGCGGCGGGATTTGGAACTCCGGTCGCGATTTCGGCGGCGATGTTGATCGGCCTGGGTTTCAAGCCGCTGCCGGCTGCGGGATTGGCGCTGATCGGCAACACGGCGCCGGTGGCGTTCGGCGGCCTGGGAACTCCGGTGCTCACGTTGCAGGCGCAGACGGGACTCGATTTGCATCTGCTCAGCGCGATGGTCGGCCGGCAGCTTCCACTGTTCTCGCTGATCGTTCCGTTCTGGCTGGTGTGGGCGATGGCGGGGTTTCGCGGGATGTGGGAAGTGTGGCCGGCGTGCCTGACGTGCGGGCTGAGCTTCGCTGTCGCGCAGTTTTACTGGAGCAACTACCACGGGCCGGAGCTGGTGGACATTATCGGCGCGCTGGTATCGATCTCGTCGCTCATCATTCTTCTGAAAGTATGGCAGCCGAAAAATATCTGGCGCTTTGAAGATGAGAAAAAAGACGCTCCGACTGAGGCGGTGAAAGTGCCGCCACGAGCAGCGCTGGCGGCTTGGATGCCGTGGATGATGTTGTCGCTGTTTGTGTTTGTGTGGGGTTTGAAGCCGGTAAAAACCTTTATGGAAGGCGGCCCGGACAAGCCGAAAAATGCGCCGGCAGATTATGTTTCGGAGAAGAATTTTTTAGACGGCGTTTCCGTCGTCAAAGTGAACGTGCCGCTGCTGCATAACGCAGTGATTCGCGACAAACCGGTGGTCGCTGAGCCGGAAAAAGAAGTCGCGGTGTTCCGCTTCAACTGGCTGTCGGCGACGGGGACGAGTTTGCTGGTCTCGGGATTCTTTTCGGGGCTGCTGCTGGGCCTGGGGCCGATTGAACTGCTCAAAATGTTCGGGCTGACGCTGTACCGCACTCGCATTTCGCTGCTGACCATCGTGATCATGCTCGCGCTGGGATATTCGACACGCTTTGCAGGACTGGACGCGACGATGGGGCTGGCGTTCGCGTCGACGGGGCCGCTCTTTCCGTTTTTCTCGCCGCTGCTGGGCTGGCTGGGTGTGGCGGTGACGGGAAGCGACACGGCGTCGAATGTTCTGTTTGGAAATTTGCAGAAACTGACGGCGCAGCAGCTCGGGATTTCCCCGCTGCTGGCGGCGGCGGCGAACAGTTCCGGCGGCGTAATGGGGAAGATGATCGACGCACAGAGTATCGTCGTGGCGTCCATCGCTACGGGACAAACGGGCGAGGAAGGCAATATTCTGCGCTATGTTTTCTGGCACAGCCTGGTGCTGGCGATACTGGTCGGCGTGCTGGTGTTTGCGCAGGCGTATTGGCTGACGTGGATGATTCCGCAATAATAAATTCGAAATTCGAATTACGAAATCCGAAACAAATTTAAAACAAATGAATATCAAATTTCAAAACGAATGGGCTCTTTTAAGCAGCCCCTTTGTTTCGGATTTCGAACTTCGTATTTCGAATTTCTTCAATTGCTTCACCACTTTTCCAACAACGCCGCGAGCAACCTTACGCCAAACCCGGTCGGTCCCGGAACAAACGGCGCAATGTCTTTGTGAATGTCGGCAGTTCCAGCGATGTCGATGTGCGCCCACGGGATTTTTTCGTCGACGAAATAGCTGAGGAACGCGGCGCCCTGGATTGGGTGGGCGTCGCGGACGGGGGCGCTGTTCCACAGGTCGGCGTGCTTGGCTTTCATCATGTCTTTGTAATCGTCGTTGAGCGGCAGGCGCCAGATGGATTCGCCGGTTTCGGCGGCGGCGGCTTCGAGTTTTCCGCGCAGCTTTTCGTCGTCGCACCAGTATCCGGCGCAGTTGGAACCGAGCGCGACGACCACGCCGCCGGTGAGCGTCGCCAGATCGATCACGGCATCGGGCTTGAATTTTTTGCAGCCGTAGATCAGACCGTCGGCGAGAACGAGACGGCCCTCGGCGTCGGTGTTGGTGATCTCGACGGTTTTTCCATTCGGATATTTGATGATGTCGTCGACGCGGTAGGCGTCGCGCGCGATCGAGTTCTCCGCCGTGGGCAGCAGCGCGATGACGCGGCAGCTGGGCTTGATGCGCGAGATCGCCTGCATCGCGCCGAGCACAGCCATGCCTCCGCTCTTGTCGTATTTCATTCCGCGCATGCCTTCGCGCGGCTTGATCGAGAGACCGCCGGTGTCGTAGCAGATGGTTTTTCCGACGAGCAGAACCGTGCCTTTCGCCTTTCCGCGCGGCGTGTACGTGAGCTGGATTAAACACGGCGGGTATTCAGACGCTTTGCCGACGGTGATCAGGCCGACGAGTTTATTGCGTTGCAGCGCCGGGCCGGCGATGACGGTGCATGAGACGTTCGGAAGCGAACGGGCCAGTTCTTTGGCTTGAGCGGCGATGAAATTCGTCGTCGCCACATTCGGCGGCGTGGCTTGCAACTGGCGTGCGAAGTTTGCAGCTTCGGCGAGCGCGAGGCCGGAGGCGACCGCCGCGTTCGCGGTTTTATCGCTGACGGAAATCTGCAGCGTTTTCTTTTTGCTGCTCCCCTTCTTGAAGCCGTCGAATTTGAACGCGCCCAGTCCGAGACCTTCGCCGAGCGCCCGACCGAACAGAGCGGGCGGCACATTTCCAGTCGCGGCGGCGTTCAGCGAGACGTGCACACTGGCGGCGTCCATCCGGTGAAGCGTGCGCGCGAGGAACCCCGCGGCGGCGCGCAGCTTCTGCGCGTGGAATTTTTCAGCTTCACCCAGGCCGAGCAACAAAAAGCGCCGCGATTCGGCGTGAACGGGCGTGATTTCGCCCAGCTCGCCTTTGCATTCGGGGCGCTTGGCCGCGGCAGAGAGCACGGAACCGTAGGCCTTATCGAGCGCGCGGTCTTCGCTCTGGATTTTGCAGTCTTTAAAGATCAGGCAGACGGTGATGTCGGCTTTGGCGATCGGGCGGGCGGCGCTGCGAAGTGTGGCGTACACGCGATAGGTTCTCCTTATTATGAGAATCCCTTATGCCGAAATCGGGCGGCGGAGTCCAGTGCGGGTTCCCTCTCCCCCCGGGAGAGGGCCGAGCGAGCGCAGCGAGACCGGGGTGAGGGAATGGCGCTGAAATGACCGACGCCCTACCCTCACCCCGCGTTCGGCTTCGCCTCACGTCGGCCCTCTCCCGGGGGGAGAGGGAACTGTGTCGCCTGAAATTGCGAATGGGGACTGAGTTGCTATAGTAATCGTGTGAAAAACGAACCTGCTTTCCAACGCTGCATCAACCCGGCCTGCGCGGCCACCTTCGACGTCGGCGACGTGCTGACGAGCTGCAAGAAGTGCGGCGCGCTGCTGGATGCCACCTACGACTGGGACCGCGTCGGCGTACCGTCGAAGCTCAGTGATTTTGAGAAAAAGTGGACAACGCGCCGCAACCCGCTGCATTTTTCCGGCGTGTGGCGCTTCAAAGAGCTGCTCAATTTCGCGCCCGACGAAAAAGTCGTCACCATCGGCGAAGGCCAGACACTGCTGCGCAGCGAGCCCGAAGTCGGCCGCTACACGGGCGTGAAAGACATCCGCCTGCAGTACGAAGGCATGAATCCGTCGGGATCGTTCAAAGACAACGGCATGACCGCGGGTTTCACGCACGCGCGACTGGTCGGCGCGAACAAAGTGGCCTGCGCGAGCACCGGGAACACCTCGTCGAGCCTCGCGGCGTACGCGTCGGCTTCGGCGGAAGGCGGAAAGAAACTCGAAGCGGTTGTCTTCGTCGGCTCGGGCCGCATCGCCATGGGAAAACTGTCGCAGGGGCTTGATTACGGCGCGAAGACGATCCAGATCGTCGGGCATTTCGACGACGCGATGAAGCGCGTGAAGGAAGTCAGCAAGTTCCTCGGCATTTACCTGCTGAATTCGGTGAATCCGTTCCGTCTCGAAGGCCAGAAGACGATCATGCTGCGCATCCTCGAAGCGCTGAACTGGGAAGCGCCGGACTGGATCGTCGTGCCGGGCGGAAATCTGGGCAACAGCTCGGCATTCGGCAAGGCGTTCATGGAACTGAAAGAACTCGGCCTGCTGAAGCGGCTGCCGCGCCTCGCGGTCATCAACGCGGCGGGCGCGAACACGTTGCACCGCCTCTATAATGAGCAGGGCATTCGCTGGAACGGCGGCAATTACGACAAGGACAAAGTCGAATCGTTCTATCACGACATGGACGCCGAGCAGCGCGATGCGAACACGATTGCGAGCGCGATCGAGATCAACCGGCCCGTGAATCTGACGAAATGTCTGCGCGCGCTGGATGCGCTGAATGGCGTCGTGACGCAGGTCGACGACCAGGAGATTCTCGACGCGAAAGCGATCGTGGGCCGCGGTGGAATCGGCTGCGAACCGGCCAGCGCGGCGAGCGTCGCCGGCACGAAGAAACTGGTCGAAGCCGGCATCATCGGCAAAAGCGACCGCGTCGTCTGCATTATCACGGGCCATCAGCTCAAGGCCGCGAGCACGACCGTCGGCTATCACAGCCTCGAAGGCGAAGCGCTGAAAAAAGAGTTTGCGGAGTTCGGCGTGAAGTCCAATCCGTTCGCCAACAAGCCGATTCAGGTGAAAAACGATCTGCAGGAAATTTTAAAGGTACTGAACGCGCAGTAATTTTGGCGCGGAGCTTTAAACTTTTTCTGCTTCCAGATCGTCCGCGACGGCCACGTTGTAGCGCTTGAGTTTTCGATAGAGCGTCGATTTGTCGATGCCGAGAATTCGCGCGCAGGCGGTGCGGTCGCCGGACGTTGCGCGCAGCGTCGCGAGAATCGCCTGGCGTTCGATGTCGTCGAGCGTGGTCTGGCCCGTAAACACAGAATCGGAGGACATCGGTTCGCTCTCGCTGCGAGCGGGCGGGGCGAGCGGCGCGTCGTTGAGCGACTGCTCTTCATTGCTGCCGGTGGCGAGAACCATGTCGGTCGCGGGCTCTTCGTGCTGGGGCAGCGGGACCTGCGCGGGCGCGCCGCCGTTGCCACCGGCGGGCACGACGATCGCAGGCATATTTGCGCTGCTTGGCCGGCGTCCGGCGGTAACGATGTGCGGCGGCAGATCGGCTTCGAGTACCGCCGATCCGTGACCGAGCGCCAGCGCGCGTTCGACGGTGTTCTCCAGTTCGCGGACGTTGCCGGGCCAGTCGTATTTCTGCAATGCCTTCATCGCCAGGCCGTCGACGCGTTCGACGGGGCGTTCGGGGCGCGCGTGCTTCTTCAAAAAATGCGTGAGCAGCAGCGGCACGTCGTCCTTGCGTTCGGCCAGAGACGGAATGTAAATGGTGATCACGTTCAGACGGTAGAACAAATCTTCGCGGAATTTTCCGTCCTTCACCGCGGTTTCGAGGTCGCGGTGCGTCGCGGCGATGATGCGCACGTCGACAGGAAACGCGCGGTCCGATCCGACGGGGCGCACTTCGCGTTCCTGGATCGCGCGCAGCAGTTTCGTCTGCATCTCAAGCGGCAGTTCGCCGATTTCGTCGAAGAAGAGCGTGCCGCCGCGGGCGATTCGGAAGAGTCCTTCTTTCGCCTGATGCGCGCCGGTGAACGCGCCTTTCACGTGGCCGAACAGTTCGCTCTCGATGACGGTCGGCGCAATCGCGCCGCAGTCGACGGTGATCATCGGCCCGGCCGCGACGGGGCTGTTGAAATGGATCGCGCGCGCGACGAGTTCCTTGCCGGTGCCGGATTTTCCCTGCAGCAAAACCGTCGAGCGGCTCTGTGCGACCTGGCGGATCATGCGGAAGACGCGCTTCATCGCTTCGGATTTTCCGACCAGGTTTTCGTAGTGATATTTTTCGCGCAAGAGGCCGCGCAGGTGGACGTTTTCGCGGCGCAGGTCGCGCGCCTGCATGCAGCGCTTCAATCTTTGATCGAGTTCGTCGAACGAAAACGGCTTGGCGATGTAGTCGTACGCGCCCAGGCGCATGGCTTCGACGGCGGAGGGGATCGTGCCGAAGCCGGTGACGATCAGCACTTCGACATCGGCGCGCTCCTCTTTCATGGCTTTGAGGCAGGCGAGCCCATCCATGCCGGGCATGTGCAGATCGAGAACCACCGCGTCGGCGCCTTCGTTGCGGACTTTTTCGATGGCCTCGGCGCCGTTGCTGGCCTGCGACACTTCGTAGCCGAGCATCTTCAGGCCGTTCGCGTACGTCTTGCGCAGCTCCTCGGTGTCGTCGCAGACGAGCACCTTCATGGCACTGCTCATGCCGAAATTGCCATCGGTTTTTTCGTTAAACGCGTTAATGGTCCTTCTCTCCATACAACGCGCGTCGTGTATATTTAACTCACGATGCGCTACGATATGACCAACAGTTTACAGTTGGCGCGATTGCGTAGCAAATAGTTCTCGCACGGCCTAAGAACCTTTTTTTGACACAAGTGCAGAGAATCTTGCGTCCCTGTCTACTCTTCCGGCGGCTGAATCTTTTCACCATTCAACAAATACTGCCAGATCGCTTCGAATTGCTGCGTCGCATCGCCGCCGAGAATATCGGTGAGCTGCGTTTTTCCCTGTGTGGCGAAGGTCGGCATTTTGCTGCCGGCTTCGACGCGCAATGGGTCGCGAATCCAGCGGTGGAAGTACGACTTCAGAATGCGCGACTTCGCGAGCATCAAGTTGAGGCCGGGCGCTTCGAACACGCCGACGGCGGGCGCGATGCCGACGGGATGGCAGGCGGTGCAGCCCAAGCCGCCATTTTTCCCGACCAGCTTGCGGCCGATTTCCGCGAGTTTTTCGTCCGGCGCCGGTTCGGTTTTGCTAACGGGAATGCAGCCGTGTTCGACGACGAGTCCCTTCGCCAGCAGCGGCGCGCGGCGCGGAAAATTCGGCATGCGCGCGTGAAGCCACGTGCGCGGCTTGCCCATCGTGATCACTTTGCCGTTTTCGTCCTTCAGTTCCGTCGGCGTTTTTTCGTTGATCTTGCCGCTGATGAAACCGGCCATCCATTCGGGCTTCAACTTCTCGCCGATCCACGTCAGGCGCGGGCGGTTCTGTTCGACGAGCTGCGGTTCCTGCGCGTTCGGATCGGCGTTGGGATCTTTCTCCGGCGGCGCCTCGGGAATCTTGATCGCTTCGACTTCGCTGTCGACGCCCGACCAGACATCGTCCTGGTCGTCGCGGCTGTGGCAGGCCGTGCAGCGTAGCTGCTTGATCTGGCGCTCGGCGAATTCCGGCAGCGCTTCGCTCAATAAGGAGCCGCCGTGCAGGCCGCCCTTCGTGAGCGGCGTCGACGCCGCTTCGCCGACGAACGCGACGATCGCATCACGCTGCGCTGCGCTGAAGGCGAATTCGGGCGACTTGCCTTCGTTCTTCGCGGCCATGCAGCCTTTCGACCAACCGGCGTCGGCGATCGCGGCGACCGCGGGCGCTTTCAATCCATTCGTCAAACCGTCGCCCACCTTGTGGCAGCCCAGGCAGCCGGCGGACTGGACGAGTTTCTTGCCGTTCTCGACGTCGGGAGTGCCTTTGACGGCTTCGATGGCGCTCGCGCCTTCGATTTTTGAGTGCAGAAGGAACGCGGAGACTTTGTTGATCTCCTCGTCGCTGAAGCGGAAATTCGGCATGCGGATCCAGGCATAGTGCCTGTCGGGCTGCTTCAAAAATTCGCGTAGCGCAGCCGGCTTCCACTTCGCGCGGACGTTGCGTAGAGGAATGCGATCGGCGGCCATTTCGGCTTTGTCGGGCATCGTGTGACAGCCGACGCAGCCGAGCTTCGCGACGAGTCCGCCGCCGGCTTTGATATCTTCTTCAGACGGAGCGGCGTCCGGTTTTTCTTCTTTCTTGCCGAGCGTGGCAAGGAATCCGGCGATGTCGGTCGCGTCTTTTTCGAGCGTCGCGCCGTGCAGGACCTGCGGCATCGACGATTCCGGGCGCAGCGCGCGCGGGTTGGTGATCCACTTCGCCATCCAGTTTAGATTCAGGCGGCCGCCGGCGTCGGAGAGATTCGGCGCGTCGATGTCGAGTTCCGGCATACCCGGCGCGTCTTCGACATCTGCGGCCGGCTTGGGCAGCAGGCTCGCGGCGTCGTGGCATTTGGTGCAGCGCATCGTGGCGAACAGTTCGCGGCCTTCGCGCAAACGGCGCGATTCGAGCAGAGGTTTCTGATTGATGTTGTGCGAGAGCTGGACGATCGGCAACGGTTCGCGGGCGAATTCCCCGGAGGCCGACTGCCAGTAGAGCCGCACGTTGGCATCGCCTTTTTCCGGACTTTCATACTTCGCCGTAACTTTGTTCTTTCCCTTGTTCAGCTTGACCGTTTTGCCGGGCGTCTTGGAAAGATCTTCGCCCGAAGTTTCAAGAACCGGCGCGTCGTTGACGAGGAACGTCAGTTTGCCGCGACCGTCCGCGGAAAAAATGTATTCGTCGCGCATGCCGACGGTGAGGTCGCCTTCCCACGTCGCTTTCAACGGGCCGGGCGGAAGGAACGGCGTGGGCGCGCTGCCTTCGGGAACGTACAGCGCAATCAGACGCGAGCTGCGCGAATCGACCTGCGGCGATTTTCCGCCGGGGCCGGGCTTCACGGCCTCAATTGTGAGCAGCAATCCCTGCCCTTTTTTCTCCGGCGCTTCCGCGACGGGTGCGACGGAGATTCCCTTCACCTGCACAGCGTCGCCGGATTTTTTCGTGTCAGCCGCGGGCAAAGTTGTAGGCGCGGTTGACGGCGCATCGCCCTTGGGCGGCGTGGAAGACGCTGACGGAGTGGGAGCTCCGCAACCGGAGCAGAGAATCAGACAGACCGCAATCAATGAAGCGAGACAGCGCACGCAGGAACCTCCCTTACTTTTGGACAACGAATCGGCTATTTGAGCAAAGCTGATCGCGAAGACAAGCGCAAGTGCGCAAGGAATTTGAATTTGCAATGCGCCGGACTGCGACAGACATTGAGCCGGGCACTCTGCACAGGATCGAATCATGAAAAGACTGAGCCTTGCTTTTCTGCTGGTCGTGTTGAACTCGCTGGCGCTCGCCGCCGACGGGCCGAACTACACGCGGACGGAAGACGTGATCTACGGGCGCAAGTTCGGCATGGCGCTGACGCTCGACGTCCTTAAACCGAAAGAGAATCCGAACGGGCTGGGCATCATCTATTGTGTGAGCGGCGGGTGGTTTTCCAACCACGACCATATTGCCGGCGCGATCGGCGGTTCGGCGCCGTACCTGAAGCGCGGCTACACAGTCTTCGCCGTCTGCCACGGCAGCAATCCACGGTTCACGATTCCCGAAATCGTGAAGGACATGCATCGCGCGGTTCGCTTCGTCCGCTTTCACGCGAAAGATTACGGCATCGATCCGGACAAGATCGGCATCACCGGCGGTTCGGCGGGCGGGCACCTCTCCTGCATGATGGGCACGACGGGCGATAACGGAGATCCCAACGCGAAAGATCCGGTCGACAGAGTTCCGAGCAAAGTCCAGTGCGTGGCGTGCCTCTTTCCGCCGACGGATTTTCTGAATTACGGCAAGCCCGATGAGAGCGCCGTAGGCGTCGGGATCCTCGCCGGTTTCGCCGCGCCGTTCGAATTCCAGGACTACGATCAGAAGCTGAAAAAATTCGTGGTGATCACCGATCCGGAAAAAATCAAAGAGATCGCACGAAGCATTTCACCCGCGCAGCGCGTGGACAACAACGCCGCGCCGACGCTGATCGCGCACGGCGACGCCGACAAGCTCGTGCCCATCCAGCAGGCGGAGATTTTCATTGAGAAACTGAAAGCCGCGAAAGTCGACTGCAAGCTGGTCACTCACGCCGGCGGCGGACACGGCTGGAAAGACATGCAGGTCGAAGTCGAACTGTTCGCCGACTGGTTCGACGCGCACCTGAAAGCGGCCGCGGCGCCCGCAAAGGACAAGTAACCTCTCGAACGCGCGTTACTGCTTCGTGATGCGAACGGCGATGTCGTTCTGCGCGAGATTCGGGCAGTTGACCTTCAGCGTGCCGGCCTTACTGAGCGTCACGCTCGCGGTCTGGTACGGCGTCGCACCGCTCGACCAAGCGTTGAACCACTGCACCGTGTACGTGCCCTTAGCCATGTTCGCGATCGATACCGTGTTCGACGAACTGATCGTGCCACTGTTCTTATTCTGAACCCACACCGCGCAAGCCGTCGATCCGGTGCTCAGGTTCGTCAGTCCCCAGCCGCGCAGCGCGGTCGAGTTAAACGAGAGGCTTGCGGGCGTCGCGGTGGAAACACCCAGGAAACTTACGCCGCTCATGAAGTCGGCCAGATTCAGAAGCTGCGTGCGCATCGACGCGCCGACGACAGGGTCCGTCATCATCGGGTAGCTGCCGCCGTCACACCAGAGAAGCGGCGTCATACACGCGCCCGCGGCCGATCCGGCCCAGGTTCCATTATGAAGGTGCGCCGGCTGCAGACTGGCCATCGACGCGCCGAATTCTGCGTGGAACGCGGGTTTTCCAGAATTCCACATCGTTACCGTCTGCGTGGCGATCGTGTTCGCGACGCCGACTTTGTCAGTCTTGCTCGCGTACGAATCCGTCGTGCGCATGTCCTGGCCGATGTCGAAGCCAGCCTGGTCAACACGCGAGATCGACATCGGGTATTTCGTCGGAGTACTCACGCGGTATGGATCGTTGGCGGCGAAATACGTGCGCAGCGCAGCCGACCACGTCGAACACTGTGCGGCGTTCTGAACGTATCCGGTCGTGCCGTCGATCTCGACGACCGCGACCCAGCCGATGATCGCGCGGCTGTAGCCCCAGCGCGCCAAAACGTAGCGGTAATAATTTTTCTGATAGCGCCACTGCGGCGTATCGGCGCCGGAGACCGTGGTCTTGTAAAAATCCGTGACACTGCAGAGCGTCTTGTACGCGTTGTTCTGCCAGCTCGCGGGCCAGCCAGCCGGAATTCCATCGCAGAGCTGGTCGTGCGCCCAGATGCTGGGCAGCAGATAGACGCCGGCAGCTTCAGCGCGCGAGACCACGCCATCAAGGTACGCGCAGGACGCCTGATTGTAGTTTCCGAGGCCGTCGACGGCGTTTTCAATTGGCGCACGCGGAATGTTATCGCTGGGGATGATCCACGGCGAAGCCATCCAGAAGCTGAGCAGGTTTTCTTTCATCGCAGCCATTTCGACGAACGTCGGCTGCTCGACGTCATACTGCCAGCCGTTGTTGTGACCGACGGCGAAGCAGAGCGAACCGTTGCTGAATTTCAGATAGCGGCCGTTGATCGTCGCGAAGCCCGGCCACGTTGACGCGACGACGTCGAACATCGCAGGCATCGTCGCCGCGCTGCCGCCGGAATCCGCCGCCGACACCGTGTAGCTGTACGTTCCGATCACTTTCGGGGCAAAGCGCACGCGCCAGCTCACGCCGTCGTAGTATCCGGGAACGGTGGTCTGCGCTCCGCCGGGGGCGGTGAAGGTCGCCGTCAGGTTCAGTCCGCCATTGGCGGGAACCGGTTCGTAAAACTGCGTCGCCACCACGCCGCTGAGCGTGACGAGCAGTTCGAGCTTTCCGAATTGCGGAACGGCGGCACCGCTTTGAGGTTCTTCAATGGAGACCGAATCGATATTGATCGCCATCGCAGCCTGCGCCAGCAAGATACCGAGAATCAAAATGAAATAACGCATACTCCCTCCGCAAAGAGATGAAGCCGAATGAAATTCTTTTTTTGGAAACCGGGTGTCGAATCGGATAACGAGCTTTCGATTTATACCTGTTTTTGCGCCGCTGCAATCCTGAAAATTTTTAAAAACGAGGTGCAGTGCTTTGCGCGGGCGTCGTTTTTGGCGCAAAGGCCGTGCACTCCAAGCTTAATTGGTTCCATGAACTTTTCGGGCACAGCAGAACGATGAGCCTGTCTCCGGCCGCAGCGCGATAACCCATCGCCGTTTTTGCGAGCGACCGATAGGTGCTGATCGTCCGGGCCCACGGATCTTCGGCTTCTTTAAAATCGAATTTTTTCAGTGCTGAAAAAGCGTCGGCCGCCAGATCCGCATCGAGTTGGTACTGGTACACGTCCGATTCCACGAGCAGGCATGCCAGCCGCGATTCTCCGTGCGCGCCCGCGGCAAAGGCGCACTCTTTCGGACGCGTCGCACGGCCGACTTCGGCGATCACCTTCGCCGCGATTTCGTCAGAGCGAAATTCGAGCGACACTTTTTCCGGCCTCGACGCGGGTTGAGGCGGCTGCGGATTGGAAGGCGGTATAATAGGCGCCGGCGCGACTACCGGGCTTTCACGCTTCGGCGGCGACGGCGGGTTCAACAGCCACCATGCCGCGCCCAGCACACAGATCAGAAAAATAAATGCAGCGGCACGCATTTCTTGATATCCCACTGAAGTGTCCGCTATTTCTCGTTCCTTTTTCATTTAAAGTCACGCACTTTTTTCGCTTCAAAATGCCCCTTTCGAGCTCATTTTCTTTCACCGATTATCCCCGCGTAAACTACTTTCGTTTCAATAAGTTAAACCTGATACTTGGTATGTCTATTTTTACAATTACTGTAAAATTATAATCTTATGAAAGTCACATTTATTTTGCACAATGTTAAATAAACTTCCGTTTTGACGCAGTATTCTTCGGAAAATTCACAACCAACTAATATCAGTACTTCGATCCCGCTTTTATGAGCGGGGTCCTCAAGAGTCCAAAATTTAGCGCGCGGAGGCGAACATGAAAACGTTTGCGATGGTGTTGCTTTGTGTCCTGACGATGGCGCTCCAGAAAACCGATGCGGAAGAACAGTGGTTCGGCATGAATCTGAATTCCTGCGAAGACTACCAGCCTAACGACATGTTTGTGGACGTCATGAAATCTTCGCGCGGCTGGGGTTCGCCGACCGCGCCGTGGGATCTTTCCGCGCCGCTCGACGCCGACGGCTGGCCGACCGCGGACGCCGGCGTGGTCTGCAAAACCGGCGCGCGCCAGCGCGACATCGGCGGCACGTACAAGCTTTCGTTCACCGGACAGGCCAACGTCGCGCCGGTGGCGTGTTTCGCGTCGATTCAGAACCGCGTCTACAACGCGGCGACGAACACGACGAGCTGCGACGTCGTCGTCGATCCGCAGAATGTTCAGATCATGCTCGCCTTCACCGGCACAAACGGCGGCGTGCGAAACGTGAAGCTCATCCGCCCCGGCTACACGACCGAAACCTTCACGACGCCGTTCCTCGATCTGATCCGCCCGTTCAGCTGCCTGCGCTACATGTGGGTCACGCAAACGATCGACAACGTCACCGTCGAATGGGCCGACCGCACGCTGCCGACGCACGCGACTCAGAACCGCCGCTTCGGCGGATTTTACGCGGGCGCCGCGTGGGAGTACGTGATCGAGCTCGCGAACCAGACGCACAAGGATCTGTGGATCACTATTCCCGATCTCGCCAGCGACGACTACGTGCTGCAGCTCGCCGCGATGCTGCGCGACAACGTGGATTCCGATCTGAAAATTTACGTCGAGTGGAGCAACGAAGTCTGGAACGGCGGCTATCGCCAGTCGCGCCGCAACATCGACGCCGCGGTCGCCGAAGCGAACTCCGGGACATCGCCGCTCAATTACGACGGCACGACCAACCCTGGCTACCTCGGCTGGCGGCGCGTCGGCAAGCGCACGAAGGAAATCAGCGACTTGTTCCGCACCATTTTCGGCGACGAGCAGATGATGACGCGCATTCGCCCGGTGCTCTGCGCACAGCACGGCTACACGATGACGATTCGCCAGCCGCTCGAATTCTTGAACGCGGTGTACGGTCCGCCCAGCAACTATCTCTACGCGATTTCCTGCGCGCCGTATTTCGGACTGACCAACGAGCAGAGCGCGCGCACGGACCTGACCGCCGATGACATTTTCGCGGCGCTTCCAGCGAACCTGGACGCCTGCATCCGCGCCATGCGCGACTACACGGTCTTCGCGCACTGGTACAACGTGAAATTCTGCGCGTACGAAGGCGGCTTCGGCCTGGTCGGCACCGAGAGCCAGCCCGTGAAGGCCGCGGTCAACGATGATCCGCGCATCCGGAATTTTATCCGCGATTACTGCCAGCAGTTCTGCCAGATGGGCGGCGATTTTCTCTGCTACTTCTGCGCGATTCATGCTCATGACCAGTACGGCACGTTCGGCCTGACCGACAACGTTCACTACATCACCGGACCGAAATACCTTGGCGTGCTGGACGCCTTGGCTGCTCCGCGCGCCGCCGTGACGACGGGCGCCCCGGTGCCGGCGGCGATCGGAGCGGGACAGTTCGATCTTTCGAGCAACTTCGCGCAGCCCGGCAATCCGGCCGTGCTGATCCAGCCCAACGCGTGGATCGATTACCTCATCCGCGTTCCCGCGAGCGGCACGTACACGCTCACCGCGAGCGCGCGCTCGAACCCGGCCGGCCAGTTCGCGGCGCTGCTCGATTCCGCTCCGTTCGCGACGTGGAACGCCGGACAAAACTGGGCGACTACTCCGGTTGCGAACCTCGAACTCAGCGCCGGGCTTCATGTCATCCAGCTTCGCGGCGTCAGCGGACCGGTGAATGTTCAGACGCTCACGATTGGCGCGATCGCACCGGTCTTCGTCAGTGCGCCGAGCGTGACTCCATCGCCCGTCATCGCGGGCCGGCCCGCGTTCTTCAGCGCGTCCGCGCACGGCAGCGGCGTGGCGCTCACGTGGAATTTCGGCGACGGCAGCCCGCTCGCCAGCGGTGAGAACGTCTCGCACACTTTCGCGAGTGCAGGGCCGGTCAGCGTCGTCTGCACCGCGACCGATGTGGTGAATCAGCAGATCTCCGCGACACTGAACTTCACCGTTCAGCCCGCGCCCGTAGAACCGCCGACTCCGGTCTCTCCGGTCTCTCCGGTCTCTCCGGTCTCTCCGCCCGCTCCGCCAACGCCTCCGACGCCACCGCAAAATGGGAATGAGAATTCTGGTGGAGGCGGCACGCCACCGGCTCAGCCCGTGACACCGGAAAATCCCCCGGGCAACGGCGACGACGACAACGCTCCGACTCCGCCCACTGGCAACCCGCCGGTCATGGCCATGCAGATCACGACGCTGAAATACATTCTCAACTTCTCCGCCGACGGCATGGACTCCTGCTCCTTCAACGGCGCGCTTCCTCTCGCCAGCGGCTTCAAGCCCGCCGGGCAAACAGTGAGTGTCAGCGTTGCAGGCGCGAGCGCCGAGTTCGAGCTCGACGCGAAGGGCCGGGCGCGCAACGACGCGGGTAACTTCTCGCTGCGAATGAAGCCCGGCCGCAAATCGCCGGCGCGCGTCGCGCTGTTCTCGTGCCGCCTGAACCGCGGCTCGTGGGACAGCGACTGGGCCGACGCCGCCGGCATCGATCTGCAGAACAGCGCCAAACGCGTTTCGATCCCCGTCGTGCTGATGCTCACGATCGGCGAGACCGATTACTCCGCGACGCTCAACGCAACGTACTCGTCCAAAGCCGGAAAGTCCGGCCAGTTGAAGCGCTAATCCACCCGCTCTCTCCTCTATTAAGAGGAGCGCGCCACCCACGCAGTCCTCCGCATCGCGCGGCCTCGCTATCATGCGAGCCACCGCCGACGCGGGGGACTGCGAAGCGCTTGGAACCAGCGGAAACAAAGTGCGCGTTTGCGGTTTCGCCGTTGAGCCTCGTGCGCTATAAATCCGGACCGGAATCGCATAGGCTGTTCCGTTACCAAAAGCCACGAGCCAAGAGCCAGAACCGAAATGACCCAACTTCGCATTCTCAATTCCCAGTCGCGCCAGAAGGAAGATTTCAAGGCGATCAATCCGCAGCGCGTGACGATGTACACCTGCGGTCCGACCGTCTACGACAGCCTGCATCTCGGCCACGCGCGCGCGGCGATCACGCCCGACATTGTGCGGCGCTATTTGGAATACAAAGGCTTCAACGTCCGCTACGTCATGAATTTCACCGACGTCGACGACAAGATCATCAAGCGCGCGATCGCGGAGAACGTCGATTACCGCACGATCACAGCGAAGTACATCGACGAGTTCCACCGCATCATGCTCTCGCTGAACGTGAAGCCCGCTGACGTCTACCCGCGCGCGACCGACCACATTCCCGAGATGCTCGAGATCGTCGCGAAGCTGATCGAGAAAAAACATGCATACGTGGCGAGCGACGGCGACGCGTATTTCGACACGACGACGTACGCGCGCTACGGAGCGCTCAGCGGCCGCAAGCTGGACGAAGAGGAGGCGGGGCTCTCGGGCCGCATCTCGTCCGAGCGCATGGCTGTGAAAAAGAACCAGGGCGATTTTGTGCTCTGGAAGCTGAACAAAAACGACAAGCCCGAAATCGCGAAAGGTGGCGCGCTCGTTCCCGGCTGGGAATCGCCATGGGGCCGCGGGCGGCCGGGCTGGCATCTCGAATGCAGCGCGATGAGCCGCGCGTACCTGAGCGTGCCGTTCGATATTCATTGCGGCGGTAAAGATCTTCTGTTCCCGCATCACGAAGACGAGAAGGCGCAGACCGAATGCGCGTACTGCGACGAACTGAAAAACGCCGAGTCGGTGAAGTATTGGGTGCATAACGAATTCATCAACGTCGATGGCGAGAAGATGGCCAAAAGTTTCCGCGACGCCGAAGGCAAGAGAACGTGAAGTGGCTGCGCGAGATGATCTGGCCCGAAGGCTCGTTCGATCCGATGGCCATTCGCATGATGATTCTCTCGAGCCATTACCGCTCGCCGCTGGAAGTGAAGCGCGAACTTTTTGACGAAGCCGTTGCGCGACTCGAACGCATCTACAACACAGTCGAAGCGCTCGAACGCACCGGCCACGCGAGCGGCGGCGTTGCGTCGCCCACGATCCTGGCCGGATTTTCTGCCGCGATGGACGACGACTTCAACACCGCCGGCGCGCTGGGCGGACTGTTTGAATTTGTCAGCCAAGTCAATCAGGACCTCGCGAAGAACGCGCTCATGCCGCCGAACGCCGCGCAGGCCGCCGCCACGATTCGCGAAATCCTGACGATCCTCGGCATCCGCCCAACGCGCGCCAAAGCCGCGGCCGCCGGAGACTCCGACAAGCTCGTCGACCTGCTGATGCAGTCGCGCCTCGACGCGCGCGCCGCCAAACAGTACCCGCTCGGCGACAAAATCCGCGACGGTCTGAAAGGCCTCGGCTACGAAGTCGAAGACCTGCCCGGCGGCAAGTGGGCGGTGAAGAAGAAATAGCCGGGTTTTATTTTCACCACAGAGCTCACAGAGAGCACAGAGAACTTCAATCTTTTCTCTGTGTTCTCTGTGAGCTCCGTGGTGAATTCCGTCGAAGCTCGAAATTTTAAAAACCATAGGGTATACTGTGGAACTCGACGGGGCTAAGAGCCCCGTCCACTGTTTTTCCGGAGGTGTATTTTCTTGAAGAAAGTTCTCGTCACCAGCGCCCTGCCGTACGCGAATGGCAAGGTCCATCTCGGCCATCTCGCCGGCGCGTATCTGCCCGCCGACATTTATGTGCGCTGGCTGCGCCTGAAGGGCAACGACGTCCGCTTCATCTGCGGCAGCGACGAACACGGCGTGCCGATCACGCTGAGCGCGCTCAAGCGCAAGTGTTCTCCGCAGGAAGTCGTCGACGAATACCACAAGCTGAACGGAGACGCCTTCGCGTCCGCCGGAATCGAATTCGACATCTGGGGCCGCACCTCGAGCCCCGAACACCACGTCCTGACACAGGAATTTTTCAAGCGGCTGTACGCGAAGGGGTACATCGAGAAGCGCGATACCAAGCAGCTCTATTCCGAAAAACTCAAAATGTTCCTGCCTGACCGATACGTAAAAGGCACCTGCCCGAAATGCGGCGATCATGAAGCGCGCGGCGGAGAATGCGAAAAGTGCGGAAACACGTTTGAAGTCACTGAACTGATCAATCCGCAAGTCGCGATTGAAGGTGATGGTTCGACGCCCGTACTGAAGCCAACGGCGCATTGGTTCATAAAACTTGAAAGCCTCGAACAGCGGCTCGCAGAATTTATTGAAACACATAATGAAAACAGTGCCGATCCGTGGCGCGCAAATGTTCTTCGAGAAGCACGCGGTTGGTTGAAAACCGGATTGCAGGCGCGATCGATCACGCGCGACACAACCTGGGGCGTAAAAATTCCGCTGCCCGATCCGGAAGTGGAAGGAAAAAGCATCTTCGTCTGGTTCGACGCTCCAATCGGCTACGTGACGTTCACGCAGCAGCTTTTCGCGAAGGAAGGAAATCCGGAAGGCTGGAAAGATTTCTGGCAGAATCCAGATTGCCCCATCTACAATTTCATTGGCAAAGATAACAAATGGTTTCATGCGATTTTCTGGCCGGGCATGCAGATGGCCGCAAACGACGCCGTCCCTGCCGGAGAACGGCCCTATCAATTCGTCCGCCATGTCGTCGCGAATGAATTTCTGACATTTGCCGGCGAAAAGGGATCGAAGAGCAAAGGCAACGCGGTCGAGATCGGCTGGTTCGTCGAAAAATTCGGAAGCGAATCGCTGCGCTATTATCTCACCGCTGTCGCGCCGGAGAACAACGACAGCAATTTCACGTGGGAAGATTTCCAGCAGCGCTACAACGGCGAACTGGCAGACATTCTCGGCAATTACGTTCATCGCGGTTCGGTTTTCGACGTCAATAAACTGGGCGGAAAAATTCCTGATCCGGGCGAACTTGGTCCGGCGCACAAAGCATTCATGGATGAAACAAACGCAATGCTGGCAACCTGCGCGGCATTGCTCGACGGCTGCCAATTCCGTAACGCGCTTACTTCTGTGTTGAATTGTGCGCGTGCGGGCAACGTTTTCTTCGACGCAAACGCGCCGTGGAAATCGCTGAAGACGGATCTGCCAGAATGCAACCGCGTCATTTATGTCTGTCTCGCACGCGTCGCCGCGATCGGATTGGCGCTGCGCCCATTTCTTCCAAAAAGCGCAGCGGCAATTCTGAAAACGTTCGGCATCGACGACGCGTTCAAACCGGGCAGCGCGACCCTGCGCCCCGAAGACGTCGCGAAACCGGGTCTGGCGCTCGGCAAACCGGAAGTTCTGTTCAAGAAACTGGAAGCGAAGGATCTTCCGACGGAGTCTGCGGCGCATTAAATGGTGATGACAGAATGGGCGGTCTGAAAAAGTTAAAGAGCAATGGCGGAAGCGGCGGAAAACGCGGACATTCCAATATGGATCGATTCGCGCAAAACGATGAATTGAAAGTGGCAGGTCGTCGGGTTCGGCGTCTTGAGGGAAAGGCAATTGTTTCAAAAGCAAAACGCGAGAATACATAAGCGCGCACTTCGCGCCTCCTTTATTGTGCTGCTGGCGTGCTCCGCCTTCGCCGGCGAATCCCGCCCGACCTCTCAAGGCGACATCCAGAAAGCCGTCGAACGCGCCAAGCTCGTGCGCGCGCAGAAAAAACTGGTGCCGAATGTCCTTCAGAGCTCCGCGCTTCTGATGAAAATCGGCGACGTGCGCTGCGGGCAGGCGCTGTTCAAAATCGAAGACGCCAAAGGCGAGAACGGCGCCGCTTACAAACTCAGCGAACGCTTCAAAGCCGGCATGTCCGAGAACGGCCAGAGTGCGCTCATCGATTATTCCGGCACGTTTTTTCTCGCCGCTGATCTCACGCTGGTCTCCGGCGAGCTGCAGGCCAAATCCGATCTGCTCAGCAAGAGCGACAACAAAAAACAGGCCGTCGTCTCGCGTGCTACGCTCAGCGTAAAAGATGACACGCTTGCATGGGAGCGCACCGAGCAGAAAGACGGCAAGGATTCTCCGAAGACCTCGCGCAAGATCGCGCTGCATGGCGTGCGCCCGATGCCGAAGAACGCGCTGCTGGCGCTCTCGGCGCTCGTAATGGAATCCGAAAAGGATGGCTGGAAGCCCGATCCCAAAAACGCGCTCTGCGTGCCCGTCATCGACCTCGGCTGGGAGATGGACAGCTTCGACGTCGAGCCCGCGTGGGTCAGCTTCGACCAGCCCGCGTACACGCACGCCAAAGGCAGCGCCGCCGTGATGCGCGTTCGCTCGCTCGTCGGCGAAGTCACCGACAAGGGCCTCGAAATCGAACCGCCGCTGCCGCAGGTCTGGCTGAGCGTCCAACTGTGGGCGCTCGACGGCAAAGCTCACGCGCTCTCCCACCCCGCCCCCGAAGACCCGCGCATCAAAATCGAAATCGCCGACCCCGCGAGCCTCGACATCGAAAGCCCGCTCGCGATGGACGCGATTGAAAAGGCGATGAACGCGAATTCTGCGAAGCCTGAAAAAAAGTGAGCGTGGTTGCGCATTGAAGACGCGAGCGGCGCGGGTAAATTCCAAAAGTCCAAAATCGGAGATTTCCTGATGGCATTGACCCGCGACCAGATCCTCAAAGCCGCCGAAGACCGCCGCGAGATGGTGACCAAACTTCTCAGCGAGCTCATCCAGATCGACACCACCAATCCGCCCGGCAACGAGCACCTCGCCGTCGCGTACGTCGCGAAATTCTGCGAGGCGCGCAAAATTCCGTTCAAGACCTACGATCCGGGCGGAGGCCGCACGAGTCTCATCGCCGAAATCGGCAGCGGCTCCGGCCCGAAGCTGATCATCCCCGCGCACACCGACGTCGTTCCCGCCGGCGAAGGCTGGAGCGTCCCGCCGTTCGGCGGCGTGGTGAAGGACGGCATGGTCTGGGGCCGCGGCGCGACCGACGACAAAGGCCCGCTCGCCGGACTGCTCGCCGCGTGCGACTACCTCAAGACCATCGAAGGCGAATTCAAAGGCACGCTCCTCGCCGGAGCCATCGCCGACGAAGAGCACGGCTCCGATCTCGGCCTCGACTGGCTGCTCAAAGAGAAGGGCGTCAAAGCCGACATGGCCTTTGTGCCCGACATTCCCAGCTACCTTCACGAAGTCGAGATCGCTGAAAAAGGTCTCGTGAATGTACGCGTCACCTTTCACGGCAAGCAGGCGCATTCGAGCACGCCCGAAGAAGGCATCTCGGCGCTCGGCGCGCTCGCCGAATTCATGTACCTCACCGAAAACTGGCGCCCGCACGGCAGCGACAAAAAACATCCGCTGCTCACGCCGACCACCAACGTGATCGTGCGCGCCGACGCCGGCATCGCCAACAACATCGTGCCCGGCAAAGCGAGCGCCGTGTACAACCTGCGTTTCCTGCCGTGGCAGACCGGCACAGGCATCACGCAGGAACTCCGCAAAATGGCCGAACAGATCGCGTCACGGCGCAAAGGCGTCAGCGTCACGGTCGAAAAAATCGCCGAGCTCGAACCGAGCGAAGTCAAGCAGGACGCTCCGGTCGCGCAGGCTCTCTATCGCGCGATCGAAGAAGTCACCGGCAAAGCGCCGAAGTTCGTCGGCATCGGCGGCGCGACGCTCTGCAAGCAGCTCATCTGGGCCGGCATCCCCGCCGCCGCCTTCGGCCCCGGCGACCACAGCATGCCGCACATGGCCGACGAACGCATCACCATCGACGAACTGGTGAAGTACACCGCCGTGCTGATCGGCGCGACGATGCGAGCGGTCGGGAAATAACTGCAAATCTCACCGCAGAGGACGCGGAGTACGCAGAGGACAGAATTAAAAAATCTTTCCTCCGCGCTCTCTGCGTCCTCTGCGGTGAGAAGTTTTTTGTTTACGGCTCCATGTAATCAATCACAAACGCATCCGCCACAACATCGCCCAACCCCTTCGCGAACGCCTCGTGATCCGCGTGCTTCACGTACGTATCGAGATCGGCTTTGTCTTTGAACGTCAACACCGAACAGTGATTGAAGCCCTTATCCTTCCCGGTCGGAATCGCCGCGCCGCCCGTATAGCTGACGATCTGCGGAATTTTTTCTTTCAGCGCGCGAAAATCCGCTTCGAGTTTCTTAATCCGCTCGGCGCTCGCGCCTTCCTTAAACTTGAAGCAGACCACATGAACCAATTTCCCCTCGCCGGCCTGAACTGAATAGCTCGCCGCCGACAAAACCAAAGCACAAACCAGCATCGAAACAAATTTCATGACTTCCCCTCTCCTCTTAATTGAGCGCAGAACATTTCCGCGCCAAACCAATGAATTCCAATTCCGTCACTCCACCTCGCACTCGCTGATGATTTTCTTGTACTCCGCGCGCGCGTGATCGTAGCACTTCACCGCGTCTTCTTTTTCTCCCGGCGCAATGTGCCGCTCCTTCTGAGACCAGCACTGATCCACGCCTTTCAGGCACCACTCAGCGCTGCGCTTGCTCGCGCGAATCGGCTTGTCGCCCACAACGACGAACACCGGATTCGTGTGTGACGACGTCAGAATCCGCATCGCCACCCAACTGCTGCGTTCGATCTTTGCATCGAACTCAACCGTCTGCTCCTTTCCGTCCGCGACAATATTTTTCTTCGCGACCGGATACCCGTTGACGATCAGCTCCACCGGCACCTCGCGCGTCTCGCCGATGCGCGCGCGCTCGAGATTCCAATACGGCTTGTTGCGGTACGGCATTTTTTGAATCGCCGCGTCCGGCTTCTCATCCAAACGCGCCGCAACACGCGCGGAAACCTTCACACTCCCCGCCTGCGCCAACTTCAGTTCGCTCCCCTTTTCACCGACGTTGACGTCGCTCACTTTGAAATCCATCAAGTGGCTCATCCCGTCGCTCACATAATTCCGACCGTTGCGAATATTTTCGCACCACGTATCGAAATCCAGTTTCCCGTCGAGCTTCACGTAGGACCGCCCCAGTCCCACGCGCTCGCCGTAGATGCACGGAAAATCCGTCTCGCCGCTCACGCGCGTGCGATAACCGCAATTCAGCGTGTGATACCAGATGTTCAACTCCCAAATGTACGGCGTGTCGACCATCGACAGAAAATCCACCGCCGGCACTATTTTACCGTCCGGCCCTTCAACCATGTGCGTCACGTCCGCGATGTACTCGCACGCGCCGATGTTGTCGAACTTCGGCAGATCGTACGTCGGCAGTTCATCCTTCGCGCTTTTCGGATCGAGTCCCCAACCCGTGTGCGCCGGGCCGACCACCGCGCCCTGCTTCTTCGCCCACTTCAACGTATTGAGGCACAGCGTCGGCCAGTGCTTGCTCGAATCGCCGCCCGGATACATCTGGTCTTTCAATCTCAGCAGACACAAATGTCCCGACTGGTGCGAACCGAATCCCGACACCTCGATGTCGTAGCGCAGCAGGTACGGATATTTCGAAACCTTGTCGTCGGCGCCGGTGAAAAATTGTTTCTGATAATCGAAGCACGGTCCCCACGTCAGATTGCAGCCGACTTTCAAATCCTCGCCCAGGCAATGCCGCATCATGTCCGGCGCGTGCACGCCCTCCGTCGGCTTCGTGTAATGCGCGCAACCCGCCGCGTGAATGTGATGATCGCCCGACCACCAGCCCGATTTCGACGGATCCACCCAGCGCTCGAGTTTGAACTCCAGCGTCGCCGGACCTTTTACCGTCACGTTCGTCGTCTTGCTGAGGTACTCCGGCCCGCGCGTGCACTCGACTGTGTACGCGCCGTCGGGCAGCTTCAGCGTCTCGCCGTCCGTGCGATAAACCTGCGGATGAAAATGAAAATCCGGCGCGATGCGCTTGGCCTGCGACGGGTACACGCGCCCCTGCTTGTCCTTGATCGTGAACCGCGCCGTCGCCGGCTTCCCTTCTTCATCCAAAATTTTCAGAGCCACCGTATTCGATGGCGTGCAGTTAAACAAAATGTCCGCCGCGTCGCGAAATCCCAAATCCTGCGTTCCCTGCCCAACGTTGAACGAAATCTTCGCCTCGCGTTTTCCCGCGTCGCGGCTGTAGAGCTGGATAATCCGGTACTCCAGCGCCAATCCACCGAGCGTCTTCGCGAGCGGCTGCGCGCCGAACATCTGCATCTCCAGCCACTGGTCCGGCACTTCCGCCTGCGTCGAATCTTTCGTCGCCTTCGCGTTCGGACTCGTCGCCTTCAACTCCGCCGTCACACCCGCCTCATTCTGAACCTTGACCAAAAACTGCCGCCAGCCCTGCTCGAGCAACTCTGGCTGCGCCGGCCCGGGCGCGACTTTCACGCGCGACTCCGGATTGATGTTCACATAAAGGAGGCACTGCGGATCGAGCGCCGCCTGGATCGCCTTCACCAGCGCCGGCTCATCGTTCGCTCCCGCCGCCTTCTCGAGCGCCGCGCGTTTTTCCTCCGCCAGCGGATTGCCGAGAAAATCGAGCGCCTCAATCACGCGCCGCGCCTGAGCCCACAGCGGCTGCGCATCCACTTTCTCAACCAGCGGCATCTCCGCCGCGCGAAGCTCCGCAAATCCAAACAGGAGCACCGCCACCATCCCCGCCATCCCAATCGAGCGTGAAAGCATAAGCGACCTCCGCAACCAATGGTTATTCAATAGATACCCCGACGTTACCGACCCACCGCCCCGAAAGCCAGCAGATGCGGCAGGTGGCGGGGACACTCCTGTCCCCGTGTCCTTGACATCCAAGGTGCCAAATCAAATGCCGCAACGCGGGTGGCCCACCCGGACGAAGGACGGGTGGGTCGCGAAGCGACAAGAGGCAGCGACCAAAATTCATTCGAATCCAATCGCCCCATTCGTCGTGCAACGCGCATCGATTCCTACGTCGCCCCGCCGTTAAGGGTGCCGCGACACGAGCGCAGCGAGTGTCGCACCCAGACCGCAAGTCGTCCCAAATCAAACGCACATGGTTTCTAACCGTCGTGTGCCACGGGCAGCGACGCAGCCGTACCGCGTCGTTGCCCGTACGGTCGCGGCAATCCACCTCCGCACTTCAAAAATCCCCCTTCGTCACAAAAAATCCCCGCCCGACGCCGTTCAATTTCCATTTCTCATTTCTCAATCTTCAATTCTCAATGCCCTTCCCTTCCATCGAGACAGCCCTTCTCCCTTAGTAGCACCGAAATTCTCTTTCGTGCTACCCACCCCAGACCCCAAACCCCAACCCCCAGCCCCGCTATTCCTGTTCCGCGTGCCCCACCAAATTCTCCGCCAGCCCAAACTCCCCTCGCATCGCCGCCAGCCACTCCGGCCGCTCTCTTCGCGCCAAAGCCCACGCATCGCCAAACGGCTTCGCCGCATATTCCCGCGTCTTCGGATTGCGATCCGGATAATGCAACGCCTGCCGCCGCTCGTTCAGCTCGAACGCGCACCAGAAGTAATCCGCGATCGCCTGCAGGATCTCAAACGCGAGCTGCCGCGGCGTTTTCCCATAGCACAGCACGCACGCGCGCCGATAGCGCGCCTCGTTCGGAAAACCGTACTCCATCGCGACTACCGACGCCTCATAATCCGGCGCTCCGTCGCGCTGCCGCCGCAGAGTCCAGTAAAACTCCCAGCGCAGCGAGCTCGAATATTTCCAGTCGTGCCGGTTTCCGCCGCCCGGATGAGGCCAGTTGCGCCGCACGAATTTCACGAGATCCTCGCGCATCTTCGCCTTCACATCTTCCGCGCGAATCTTGTCGATGATCTCATGCGCCGCCATCCCCGTCAGCTCTTTCGAATACGACGACAATTTCCGCCGCGCAATCCCGAGCTCAAAGCAAATCGTCGCCAGCGGATCCCAAAGATAGCTGCGCTCATTTTTTTCCGGATCCGATGCATGCTCCGCCAGAATCTCACGCCCCATCTTCTCCACATGCCGCACAAGTTTCCGAATTGCGATGCGCCGCTCCTGCCGCGTCATCTTCGCTTCCACCTCAGGCGTCAGCCCCGAAATCTCCTGCCACTTATGGAGCGCGGGCGTCCCGCCCGCCTTAGTGGGTGCCAAGGAGCAACAGCCGTTCGTTGCTCCTTGCTGAGGCGCGTTCGATTCGTTGACAACCGCCGTCCCATTTTCTCCCGTCGTCGTCTCTTTCTCCGTCTCCATCTCTACAACCTCCCACAACACCACACCCCGCCACGAAACGACAAAACGAAGCCGCCAATCAGCGCTCATGATTCGTCATTCATCATTGCAGTTAATGTGGTTTCGGGAATCGGTCCGGTTTCCCCCGTCGCCGCGTCGCAGCGAGCCGGAGTATAGGTAATTCGGCCGACCCCGTCAGATACGCCTGAAAATTATAAATGCCGAGCCCGCTAGGTCAATAGTCGCCGTCGTTCATTTCTCAATCTTCAATTCTCAATACAGTCTCAGCGCACAGCATTCGGCTTGGGCCCTTTTGTACGCAGGGTGCCACTGATCTGCAGCCCTTCGCAGACCAGTGCGGCGAGCGCTCCATATTCGTCAAACGCATTGGTTCTAGCCGCCCTTCATTTCCAAATTCTCATTTCTCAATCTTCAATTCTCAATGCAGTTCGCCGTTCTCCGTGCCCCTCTGTGTCCTCTGCGCCTCTGTGTTGAGATGTTCGCTGTGGCCGTTCAAATGTGACAATTCGCAATGCCCTTCATCAGGCCAACACCGCCTTCACCACATGCCCATGCACATCCGTCAGCCTGAAATTCCGTCCCTGAAACTTATACGTGAGCCGTTCATGATCGATCCCGAGCAGATGCAAAACCGTCGCCTGAAAATCATGAACGTGAACCGGATCGGCCGCCGGACTGAAACCCAGATCGTCCGATTCGCCGAACGTCAGACCGGGCTTCACGCCGCCGCCCGCCATCCACAGCGTGAAACAGTACGGATGATGATCGCGACCCCAGCGCGCGCGCTCGTTCAGATTTCCCTGGATGAACGGTGTGCGGCCAAACTCGCCGCCCCAGATCACGAGAGTGTCTTCGAGCAGACCCAGGCGCTTCAAATCCTTCACCAACGCCGCGCTCGGCTGGTCGGTGTCTCTGCACTGATTGTAGAGCTCCGTCGTCAGTGAATTGTGCTGGTCCCATCCGGCGTGCATCAGTTGCACAAAACGCGAGCCACGTTCGACGAGCCGCCGCGCCATCAGGCAGTTGTGCGCGAACGTGCCGGCCTCCCGCACATTCGGCCCATAACTGTCGAGAACTTCTTTCGGTTCCTTCGAGAAATCCGCAAGCTCCGGCACGCTCGTCTGCATGCGGTACGCCATTTCGTATTGCGAAATGCGCGTCGCTATTTCCGGATCGCCGAAATCGTGCAGCTTCATTTCATTCAGCTTCGCCAGATCGTCGAGCAACCCGCGCTTGACCGAATTGCTCATTCCGTCCGGATTCGAGAGATACGGCACCGGATCGCCGCTGCCGCGGAACTTCACGCCCTGGAATCGCGACGGCAGAAACCCGCTGCCCCAATAGAACTCGTAAAAAATCTGTCCGCAGCTCGTCCCCTTGCTGATGCTGGTCATGCAGACGTACGCGGGAAGCTGTTCGTTCTCGCTGCCCAGCCCGTAACCCAGCCACGCGCCCATCGTCGGCCGCCCCGGCTGCTCGGCGCCGCTCAGGAAAAACGCGATCGCCGGCGCGTGATTCACCTGTTCGGTGTGCATCGATTTGATGAAGCACAGCTCGTCCGCGATCGCCGCCGTGTGCGGCATCAGCGCGCTCACCCACGCCCCGCTCTGCCCGTGCTGTTTGAACGGCTCGATCGGCGCGAGACACAATTTTCCTTTCGCATCGCCCGTCATGGTGCTGAAGCGCTTGTCGCCGATGTACGACTGCGGAATCGGCGTCCCATGCAGTTCCTTCAGCTTCGGCTTCCAATCGAACAAATCGCAATGCGTCGGCGCGCCGTTCTGAAAGAGATAGATCACGCGCTTGGCCTTCGGAGCAAAATGCGGAAGCTCCGGCAATCCGCCGACGCGTTTTCTCTCATCCGCCGCGTAACCATCCTTATTGAGCAAATACGCCAGCGCCGCCGTGCCCAGCCCCAGCGTGGATTTGCCAAGAAATTCGCGCCGCGTGTTGTGAAGCTGGCATTCGTGAATCGGATTCATAGTTGCTCCCGCTTTCGTTTACATCTTCCGAAGGATCAATGTTTTGAAATGCATTTCCGAATGAGCTTAATGGCGTCCTCTTCTGTTCCTTCCCAAGGAAATCCAAGACGTGGAGCGGATCGAATAATAGTTATTGATTCCTCATTCCCGACTCTACTAAGTGCCCAATATGCAGTGCCGCGTTCGTCTTTGGTCTTTGCGTTGGCCAAAAACTTATGAACATAATTGCGAATTATCTGACAGTCGCGTTCATTTAATTTGACTTCAGAATGGAATGAGAAAAGCGAATTGATTACCCTGACTATTTCTAAAGCAAGCTTTCGTTGCTTAGCCTGTAATCTGGTGTGCCACTTTATTAGATCAATCAATATGCGCTTGGAATCAACCGGTTTCAATTCTCCAATAACGGATACCGCAATTTCTCGCTCAACTTCATCACTACTGCGTTGAACAATTGAAACCAACCCGGAATTGCCATCTTTCAAGTAACTACAGCATACTTTGACCCAGCTGCCCATCGGAACTGAATGAGAACGCAACGCCTTCTTCCCTTCCTTCCACTTGAATTCTGCGCTCAACCTTTTCAGAACTGGAATGAGGTTCGCGTCGCACTTGAGTGTAACGCCGACGATGTGCTCCACTTCGACGCCACCTGAAAGCTCCTTTCGACGAAGCTTCCGGTACATCGCATTTTGCTCACTAGAAAAACTGTCGCCCGCAACTTCGTCCGGATCGGGAGCCGGAGGAAAGCGCCGATTGAACTCATTCAAGAATTTGTCCAGATTTTTTCGGCTGCGCGAAACAGGTGTCGAATCAATGATGTCCAGCCAGTTGTCGTAGTATTTGTCCAGGAAAACTTTTCCGCGCTCAGTAACCATATCGCTGTTGAGCGTGGTATCGTCACCCATACGGCCGAGCGCTTCTTCGTCACCATCTAAAGTGGTAAGTTTCTTCGCCTTAAGCCAATTCAGAATAAAAAATATGTGACCGCCGGCATCGCCCTGTTCGGAATGCCACTTTGCTTTGTCCCAGACCGTCGGCCCGGAAGATCGTTGCGTCACCCGCGCTCATTCCTTATTCAACGCTTCATCCATGTTCATCACCGTCAAACACAACACCGTCCACGCAGCATGCTCGTTGGCATCGATCTTCTCGTCGCGTTTCGATTCGCCGACCATCAGGAATTTTTTCGTCTCGGCCGGAGTTGCCTCGAACTGCTTTTTGCTGCGATCAATGCCGGCCGCCAGCACCGCCAGTTCATCCGGCTTCGGATCGCGCGCCAGAACCGCGTCGTAAACGAGCTTCACGCGCTCAGCCGTTTGCGGAGAAGCCTTCAGCGTCCGCTCGGCAAGAGCACGCGCCGCCTCGACGTACGTCGGGTCATTCAGCGTTGTCAGCGCGTGCAGCGGCGAATTGGTGCGCGTGGGTTTTACGATGCAGCCGCTGCGCGACTGCGTGTCGAAAAATTCGAGCGGCCCGACGATGCGCCGCCAGAACGTGTACAAGCTGCGCCGATAGAGCGCCTCGCCTTTGTCCTGCGTGTAGCGTTTGTTGCCGAACGTCGCCTCTTCCCACACGCCCGACGGCTGGTACGGCTTCACCGGCGCGCCGCCAATCTTGTTCACCAGCAGTCCGCTCGCGGCGAGCGCCTGGTCGCGCAACATCCACGATGGCATCCGGTAGCGCGGCCCGCGCGCCAGCAGGCGGTTGTCCGGATCGCGCTCGTGCAGCGCCGCGTCGACGCGCGAGGACTGTTTGTACGTGTTGCTCGTCACGATCAGCTTCACGGTTTTCTTCACATCCCAGCCGCCGTCGCGAAATTCCGCGGCCAGCCAGTCGAGCAGCTCCGGATGTTTCGGAAACTCCGCCTTCACGCCAAAATCTTCCGCGGTCTTTACGATCCCATATCCAAAAAACATCTGCCAGAAGCGGTTCACAGTAACGCGCGGCGTCAGCGGGTTCTCCGCCGAAACCAGCCACCGTGCCATCCCCAGCCGGTTGCGCGGCGCATCCGCGGGAAGCGGCGGCAGGCTGGCCGGCGTGCCGAACGTCACTTCGTCGCCGGTCTTGTTGTACAGGCCCTTCTCGAGCATCAACGTTTTGCGCGGCTTGGGCATGTCTTCCATGACCATGACCTTCGGCTGCCCCTTCTTCATGGCCTCGACCTGCTCGCTGGCCTTCTTCTGATCCGCGCGCAATTTTTTCAGCGTCTCGTCCGAATTCTGAAACGCTTCAAGCGCCGTCTTCACCTGCTCCTTGCCGCGTTTCTCCTTCGGAATTTTCAAAACGCTCTGCAGGCTGGGTTGCCCCTTCGTCAGTTTCGGTTCTTTCTCGTCGGTGACTGAAAGGCGGAAATGCCCCAGGTTGTGCGAGACATGCGGCGAATCGTGCCGCAGCGCGATCGTCAGCGTCGCATCGGTTCCGCAATCGATCGGCTGCGCAAAACGGAAGACCGCTTCGTGCTCGCGATCGACGGTCTTGCCGTCATACACCGCCCAGCCCGATTTCGGATCGTTGTCGAACGCGTTCTTGATCTTGAGATCGCCCTGCTCGAAGCTGGCCTCTGCCGACGCGATCGTCTGCGTCACCGGCAGCGTCTCGCCCTTCTTCAGAACCTTGACCTCGAAATGCGTGAGCACAAAGTTGCCCGAATCCGAACGCGCCAGTCCGTTCTTGGTCATGCTTTCGTGCCGCAGCGCCTCGAGCCGGATCGCGGTGATTTTCCCGAAAGGCACCGGCGTGGTGATCGTGTAATCGTCGTTCGCCGGATTCGGCCCGCCGGCCAGCACTGATTTGTCGTCGAGCACCGTCAGCGTCTGCTTGTCAGCTTTCGCGCTGCTCGGCTCGAGTACCGTCCACGTGTCTTTCGCCGTCGGTCCCGCCGCCGCGAGCGACTTCTTCTCCCACTCGTCCTGCTGTGGCGCGATCTCGTCGACACGCTTTTTGATCTGCGCATCAAGCTCCGCAACCTGCTTCTCGGCCTGCGCGACCTTCGCGTCTTCTTCCGGCGAGGAAATCGCGATCACGGGCTTCGTCTGCGGATCGCCGCCGCCGCCGTTCACCGGCGTCTGGTTGAAGAAGGCGAACATCGAATAGTAATCCTTCTTCGTCAGCGGATCGAATTTGTGATCGTGGCAGCGGCAGCAGGTAAACGTCAACCCCAGCCAGACCGTGGCCGTGGTCTCGTTCATGTCCATCACGTATTCGATGCGGTTTTCTTCGGCGATGCGCCCGCCTTCGCCGTTGATGGCATGGTTGCGCAAAAATCCGGTGGCGAGCTTGTCCTCATTCGTCGCGTTGGGAAGCAAATCTCCCGCGAGCTGCTCGATCGTGAACTTGTCGTACGGCATGTTTGCGTTGAACGCACGCACCGCCCAATCGCGCCACGGCCACATCGTCCGCTCATTGTCGCCCTGATAGCCGTTGCTGTCCGCGTAACGCGCCGCTTCCATCCAGTCCCACGCCATGCGCTCGCCGTAAGCCGGCGACGCCAGCAGCCGGTCGATCACTTTCTCGTACGCGTCGGGGGCATTATCCGCGACGAACGCTGCGACGTCCTGCGGTGTGGGCGGAAGCCCCGTTAGATCCAGCGTCGCGCGGCGAATCAGCGCAGTCTTCGTCGCCTCAGGCGAGGGCTTCAACCCCTCTTTATCGAGTCGCGCCAGAATAAAGGTGTCGATCGGATTCTTCGGCCACTCCTTATTCGAAATCTCCGGCAGCTTCGGCCGCTGCAGCGGCTCGTACGACCAGTGCTTCCCCCACGGCGCGCCCTGGTCGATCCAGCGCGTCAGCAGTTCGACCTGCTGCGGCGTCATCGCCTTTTTTGCTTTGGGAGGCGGCATGACCTCTTCCGAATCTTTGGTCGTGATTCGTTTGATCAGCTCGCTCTCCGCGCTCTTTCCAGCGACGATGACCGGATCGTTTTTGCGAAACGCGCCTTCTTGCGTATCGAGACGCAACTTGGCCTTGCGCGTCTTTTCGTCCGGCCCGTGGCAATGAAAGCAGTATTCCGAAAGCAGCGGCAGAACTTCACGCGAGAAATTAACAGGCTGTTTGGTGTCCGCCGCGCGGATTCCCGTTGCGAGCAGAAGCGTGGCGAACGCTGCAAGTAGAGCTCGATTCATGCGAATTCCCGGGGCCTATGTCCTCCTTTATATAGTCCTGCCCCGTAATAAATGTAATACAATTTTAGCAAAGAAGGTGGCGGAGAATGTAAGGTGGCGGGGACGCTCCTGTCCCCGTGGCCTGCGTTCCGCATTCGCGACTGTTCGTACCAAGAGCCTTTGAAAGAATCGCGTGTATTCGCCGCTGTTCGTCCCGAAGGGACGCAGGAAGGTAGCCGGGGGTGCGCCCGGCTTCGCCTCGCGAAGCCGAGCGCGACCCCCGGAAAAGAGCCCCGTTATCTCCCCGCGCCCCGGAGGGGCGCAGGAAAACACGAACTCAATCAGCGAGAAGGAGAATCAGACTTCAGAATTTCTTGCGCCAGCAAAACAAAGCGCTGCGGATCATACGGTTTTTGAATGAACCATTTCAAACCCAGGCTTTTTGAAAGAGATTCAATCGATGACGTGGCCGTCGATAACACAATCGGCAACGTCGGGCACTTCGTCTTGACCCCGCTCAAAAATTCCTGAATCGACATGCCCGGCAAATTGTAATCCAAAAGCACAATATCAAAACAATGGCCTTCTTTGAGCAACTGAAAAGCTTCATCGCGGCTCGACGTCGCCGTTACCGTGTGTCCTTCCACAGTGAGCGCCAAAGCAAACACATCTCGCGTGTCTTCGTTATCCTCAACAATAAGAATGTTCAATCGGTATCCTCATATTAAATATACCCCGCAAGAATCATTCAATAACACATAACTCGCGGAATGTTCCGCGAGTTATGAGATAGTATCGTCAGAATATTATTCGTTCAGTCTTCAAAATCTTCGTTCAATGAATTCATAAACTTCACCATCAACTCCGCCTCGTCCCGCGTGAACTGAATTCCTGCGAGTCGCGGATCGGCGTTGCGAATCAACCCCTGCCTCGCCATTCCGCCGACGCGTGCATAAAATCCCATCACCTGCCGCAGATCGTCCTGCGAACCGTTGTGCTGATACGGCTGCGAATGACCCAGGTCGCGCAAACCCGGCGTCTTGAACGTCGCGATCGTCTTATCCAGAGTCGCCGCAACCGGCAGCGGGCCGAACAATTCGCGAGCCACCAGCTTGAGCTGCCGCTGCGGCGTCGGAATATCCGCGTTCCCGAAAATATTCCACACGCCCAGGTCCGTCTCGCCCGGATGATCCGCCGACGCCGCCGCGCGGAACGTCCCTGTGTTCGCCGGATGCTTCGCGTTCGCCGGCAACACGCTCGGATTCGCCGCGCGTTCCTTAAAGGACGGAATCTTCAGCGCCGCAAACGCGCCGTCGCCATGATTCGCGTCATACTCCAACTGCGTCACGCCCGTGTTGTGAAAGCGGAAATCCGTGAACTCCGGCGGCGTGTGGCAGGTGATGCAATTCCCGATCCCCCCGCGCACCGGCGGAGGCTGCTGCCCATTCGGCGGCGGCTGATTTCCCGGCGGAGGTGGCTGCGTCCCGTCCGTCGGCGGCGGCGGTTGAGTTCCCGCGGGAGGCGGCTGTGTTCCCGCGGGAGGTGGCTGAGTTCCCGCTGGCGGGGGCTGGGTTCCCGCAGGAGGTGGCTGAGTACCAGCCGGTGGTGGCTGCGTGCCCGGCGGAGGTGGCTGCGTTCCTGCTGGCGGAGGCTGCGTTCCCGCAGGAGGTGGTTGAGTTCCTGCCGGCGGTGGTTGCGTTCCGGCCGGTGGCGGCTGAGTCCCCGCCGGCGGAGGCTGCGTTCCCGGCGGCGGCGGCTGCGTTCCCGATGGTTGCGGCTGCGTCCCCGGCGGAGGCAACGGCGGCGCCGCCGGCGGCAGAGCTTGCGGGTCGACTTCCGCGAGGAACAATTTCATTCCCGCCAGTTCATCCGGCCCGAACACAAACGGCGTTCGATGCGTTTCAAAATGTCCATCGTCCGGTGAGACAAACGAGGCCGTCGCGCCCAGCGCATTGACCGCGTCGCGCAAACGTCGCGCATACGCGAGCCGCGATTCGCCCGCGTTCGGCTTCAGCGGCAGATTATTCCGGCGCAGAAACAAATCGTACGGCGACCCGTTGTACGCGCCCGCCTCATCGCGGCTGAATTTCAGAAACGATAAGTACGCGCCGACAAGCTTCCCAATCGCCGCCAGAACTTTCTTGTCGTTGGCCTTCGACACATCGACGCGGAACTCTTTCGGAATGAGAAACTCAGCCGGCACCGACGCATCGCCCGCGAGCACCTTCGCATACGCTCCGCCAAACTGTTTCGCGAGCTCGCCGTTGCCGTCGTCCTCGCGAATCACTTTGGCCACATGCGCCGATGCCTTCGCCGCTTCCGTCGGTAGCCAGCCGAAGTTGCGACCGGTAAATCCGCCGATCACCAGGTCCGCCGCGTTCACAAATTCACAATCCAGATGCAGAAAAAGCGACTGCCCCGGCAGCGACGCATCCACCAGCGCCGGAGAATTCCGCACCGTCACGCGCTTGCCGTCTTCGCGCTGCGGAATCGGGCTGCGCCGCGCAAAATCCGCATACGTCCGCACCCCGCCGCCCGGCGTGTCGCGATGCTCGTCTTCCAGATGGCACGCGCGGCAATTCATCGTCTTCCCCGCGAACGGCCCCGGCAGCGGCCCGCGCGTCGTCGCCGTCGTGTCCATCACCGGATCGCCCGAAATGTCCGTCGCATTCACATTCCCGCCCGATTGCGCGAAAAACGCCTGCGCAAACCGCGTCTCCAGAAACAACCGCTCGCCAATCTTCGCCTCCGGCGGCATCTCCGCCGCCGACGCAAAACTCGCGAGCGCCGTCACACATCCCAGAATCAAAGCTGTGATCGAAACTCTCATAGCCCACCTCCGCCCACCTCGCGCGCAAGTCTCCCGCTCACCCGGCCCGCTGCCGTTCAAGGAGCCCTCTCCGCAAAGGTGAAAACGTCGAGTCCGCCAGCAGTACACGCACAATCTCATCGATGAAGTGACGAGTGACGCGTGGCGTGTGCCGTGTGACGCGTGCCGTGTGCCGTGGGCCGTGGGTGGCCCAGCCCATCGGGCTGGGTTGCGAAGCAACAAGAAGCCACTTGAAGAACCGTCTGAAAATTTCAGCGCATCTGGAAAGCCGGGTGGCCCACCCGGCGCGAAGCGACGGGTGGGTCGCGAAGCGACAAGAGGCAGCGAGCAAAAAAGTTTCGAATCGCAACGCCACACCCGTCGTGCGACGAGCGTATGTGTGCCACGGGCAGCCTGCCGTTGGCTGCCCGTGCAGCGAACCCAAATCCTTCGAACCTCATTGCGCCTTAATCGTGCGATGAGCATTGATTGCTAAGTCGCCCGTGCCGTTGTGTGCCACACCACGAGCGCAGCGAAGTGGTGTGGCACACAACTGCGAAGCGACTTAGCCATCAGTGCTCTGAACTTACCCTGCCATCCGCCTTCTGAATTGCGCCTCGCCCAAAATCCGTTACCGTCTACTCACCAAGGCCAGGGAGCAAACACGCCGCATGCGCACACTGCTATGGGTCCTCCTGCTGAGCGCCCCCGTTGCGTTCGCGGCCGAATGGTACGTCGCGCCGGAAGGCGCCAAAGGCAACCCCGGCACGCGCGAACTGCCGTGGGATCTTGAATCCGCGCTGCTCGGCCAGCACACCGTCGCGCCCGGCGACAACATTTGTCTCACCGCCGGAACCTACAAGCGCCGCCCCAAAGAACTGTTCGAAGTAAAATTAAAAGGCGACGCCGAAAAGCCCGTCGTCGTCCGTCCGGCCGATTACAACCAGCGCGCGATCGTCGACGGCGGCCTCTCCATTCTCGAAGGCTCCGAGTACATCTGGGTCCGCGACCTCGAAATCCTCGTCTCCGAACCCAACCCCGAAGAACCCGTCGAACCCGGCTCACACCCCGAATCCTTCACGCGTCCCTGGGGCGGCCTGCACTGCATGGGCGGGAAGAACTGCAAATACATCAACCTCGTCATCCACGACACGCGCCAGTCGATCAGCTGCTGGACGCCCGAAACCAATTGCGAAATCTACGGCTGCATCATGTACGACAACGGCTGGAAGGGGAAAGACCGCGGCCACGGCCACTGCATCTACACGCAGAATAACGAGGGCGTGAAAACCATCCGCCGCAACATCATGAGCGCTAAATACGACGGCGCGCAGACGATCCAGGCCTACGGCTCGGCGAAGGCCTTCGTCAAAAACTACCTCGTCGAAGAAAACATCGGCTACGAACGCGGCCGCCTGCTCGTCGGCGGCGGCAGCCCAAGCTCCGGCATCAAGGTTTTCAAAAATTATCTCAATGACATCGATCTGCAGCTCGGCTACGGAGCGGAAAACGAAGACTGCGAAGTGCGCGACAACTACATCGCCAACGGCGGCCTCTCGATCCAGAAATTCGCCAATGCCGTCAACGAAAACAACACCGTCATCGCCAAGGACGCAAAGAAGCCCGAAGAAAACAAAATCGTCGTGCTGAAAAACGCCTACGACGCCGGCCGCGCCTACGTCGCCGTCTACAACTGGAAAGGCGCCACAGAAGCCAAAATCGAAACCGGCGACCTGTTCGCCGCCGGAGACGATTTCGAGCTCCGCGACCCGCGCGCCGTCTTCGAGAAACCCACGCACACTGGCAAAGCCGAAGCCGGCTCGGTCACCATCCCGCTGAACGAAAAATTCCAAGTCTTCGTGCTCGTCAATCCGGGTGCAAAGCATCCGTATTGATATGTTTTAATTCCGGCCGCCCCGGATGTTGGCAATCACGCCGTGACGTGTGTTATGATCAGGTCGTAGGAAGGGATGGCTATCGCATGTTCGTGCGCTACTGGATGACACATCAGCCCGCCACGATCACTCCCGGCGCTGCGTTGATCGACGCCATGGATCTGATGCGCGAGCGCAATATCCGCCGCCTTCCCGTCCTCGAAAACGACCAGCTCGTCGGCATCGTTACGATTTCCGACCTGCGCCAATACATCGCGCCCGGCCAGGAATTGAAAGCCGCGCTGCCGCGCGCACTCGAAAAAACAGTCTCTGAAATCTCCATCGTGGAAGTGATGACCCGCCAGGTCATCACCTGCTCGCCCGATACGCTTCTCGAAGACGCCGCCGAACTGCTGCGCAAACACCGCATCAGCGGCATGCCCGTGCTGCAATCAGGCCGGCTCGCCGGCATCTTCACCGAATCCGATTACCTGCGCGCCATGGCCTCGATCGCGCACCGGGGCGAAGGCCGCCGCATCTGTTTCCGCACCGCTGTCGCCGGAAAAAATGAATCGTTCTACGACCTGGTGAACCTGTGTCAGAAACACGGAGTGGAACTGCTCTCGCTCTCCACGCAGCCCGTCGAAAACGGCACGCATCATCTGGTGTTGATCCGCGTGCGCGGCACGCGCGTCGATGAACTGGTCGAAGCACTCTGGGCGAGCCATCACAACGTTCTTCTCGCCGAATGAGTCGCCCCGTCTGGGGTCAAAAAATGTGCCCACGCACCTATTGCCTTGGCCGCAAAGCGTGCGATAACTACAGCCAAGCATGGCGAAATCCGCGCAACTGATCGCTCAGGCAGCCGCGATACCTTTCCAACAGGATATCGATGGCAGCGTGCGCATCTTGCTGATCCGCCGCAGGCCCGACGGCAAATGGGGCATCCCTAAAGGCCTCGTCGATCCGGGCTACACCCACCCTCAGGCCGCGCTGACCGAAGCCCACGAAGAAGCCGGCGCCGAAGGCCAGATCGTCGGCGAACCGCTGGGCGAATTCGTTTACGAAAAATTCCGCGGAACCTGCTGCGTGATCGTCTACGCCATGCAGGTCACGCGCCTGCACAGCCGCTATTTGGAAAAAGACGTCCGCGAACGCGCTTGGTTCGGCATCGACTCCGCCGTCTCGCTCGTCGGCCGCGAACCGGTAAAGCCGCTGATGCGCGCGCTCAAGTCACGCCTCGCGCGCGCCTGAGAAATCACGACACTGTTATTTTTTCACGCCGAGCTGCTCTTCCAGAGCTTCCTCGTCGACCGCGCCGTGACTGGCATGCCACGCCACTTTCTGTCCCGCGCGAATCAACAGCGCCTGCGGAGACTCGTGCCGCACGCCCGTGTCCGCCGCGATCTTCTGCGAGACCGGCCGCGCGCCGATCACGTCGACCGAAAAAATCTTCAGCGCCGTCGCTTCCGGCAGTTTCTCGATATAGCGCTGAAAAACGCCTTCAACAAAATGGCTCGTCGGACAGACCGGGCTGCGCTTAAAAATCAGCAGCGCCCCCGCGCCCGCCGCTTTCTGCGCCTCCCACAACGTCTGCCACTCTTCCAAAGTCCCCAAAGTTCCAATCGTTGCCAAGTTGGTAAGCTCCTATGAAAAGACCGCGCATGCATCGCCCTATTTTAACGCCAAGGACACCTAGATCGCCAAGATCGCCAAGTTTTTGAGAAAGAAATTCTTGGCGATCTTGGCGATCTAGGCGCACTTGGCGTTAAAAAGAGCATGCAATCATGATACCGGATGAGCGCGACGGGGCGGATATTTTTTCGGTCGGACAAGGCCCGTCCAGCGAAATGCCGAATTCGCTTTCGCCATTCGGGAGAAGATGATTCAATAGGTACACATGAGCCACCCCACGATCGAATTCCTCGGCCCCACTCCGCGGCGCGTCCCGCTTCCCGTACGCTGCCACCTGCTCTTCGGCGGCTCGCTGAACCAGATCGCCTGGTTCATGGTCTTCTTCACCATGTTTTTCTTCTGGGGTTTCTTCATGAACTCCGAAGCGATCACGTGGATCACCTTCCCCGGATCGCCCGCAACCATTAGCGGCGCCGTCACACGCTGCGAAAGCACCAACGCCTCCGAAGGCGGCGGCAAAAACCGCCCCGGCACGCGGATCTACGCCAACCACTATCTGTTCTCGCTCGACGGCAAACAGTACACCGGCTGCTCGTACTCGCCCGGCCAGCAACTCATGCCCGGCCAGATGGTAAACATCGAATACTCGCCCTCGAATCCCGCCGTCGCGAGGATCCAGGGCATGCGCGTCCACATGTTTGGAGCGGGCGCCGTGCTGGTGCTGCTGTTTCCGTTCATCGGCCTCTGCCTGATGCTGCCCGGATATTTCCTCGGCAAGAAAGCGCGCCGCCTGCTCGAATGCGGCCAGCTCACCGAAGGTATTCTGCGAACGAAAGAACCGACCAACACGACGATCAACAATCAGCGCGTCTTTAAATTCACGTTCGATTTCAAGGCCGGCGACGGCCGCGTCTACCAGGTCGTCTCGCGGACGCACCAGACCGCGAAGCTCGAAGACGAAGCCAGCGAACAGATCATCTACGATCCCGCCGATCCGGCGAACGCGCTGCTCGTCGACGCGCTGCCCGGACAATTCCGCGTCGACGAAGCCGGAAATTTTCAACCCGCAAGCTCGCGCGCCGCGCTGGCCGTCACATTTCTCCCGCTGCTCACCATCGGCGGAAATCTCGCGTGGGCCGTGTTGCGGTTGCTATAAGGAGTACCACTTAGCTGTGCCGATCGAACATCTCGAACGCCTCGCCCGCCCGCCGCGCCGCGTCCCACTTCCCGTGCGCTGCCACCAACTCTTCGGCGGCCCGGCAAATCTCGGCGCGTGGTGTCTGCTTCTTTTCTGCACGCCCTTCTTCTGGCTGTTCGTCATGGACTGCGAAGTGCTCACGTGGATCAAATTCGCGCGCCCGCTCAGCACCACCACCGGCGCCGTCACCAACATCACGCGCACCGGCAGCAGCGAAAACAAAATCCCGGTCATGGAGATTCACTACAGCTACGCGCTCGATGGCGAAGAATGCACCGGCCACTCGTACGAGACCGGCACCCGCCTGCAGCCCGGCTCGCCAGTCACGGTCGAATACGCCGTCGGCAGCCCGCACGTCTCGCGCATTCAAGGCCTGCGCAGCCGTTCTTTCGGCTGGGGCGCGATCTTCGTCCTGCTTTTCCCGGCGATTGCGCTGACCATGCTCGGCTTTTGTTTATTCCGCGGCTTCCGCGCCATCCGGCTTCTGGGCAACGGCCGCGCAGGCGGAGCGACGTTGAAATCCACCGCGTCCGGCAGTTCGACGAAACGTTACGGCTTCGAATTCTCCGCCGAAGGCCGGACCTACGACGTCCCGTCCAGCTTTCTCGCAAAAAAGTTCAGCGATTCGCGCGTCGAGTCCGTGCTCTACGACGTCGACGATCCGCGCTGCGCCATGCTGGTCGACGATCTCCCGGTTCCCGTGCGCATCGACAATTCCGGCGGCATTCACCCCATCTCATCCCGCCGCGCACTGCTCGCAATGCTGCTGCCGATTGCCGTAACCACGATCAACGTGCTCTGCGCGATGAACTGGCGCTATTGAATTTGGACCGTATGTGTAAGGAGTCTTGTAAGCGATGTCTCGAACTGAACTCGATATCCTCGTACTCCCGCCGCGCAAGGTTCCGCTGCCCGTGCGCTGCCACCAGCTTTTCGGCGGAGTTCCGATCCAGATCGGCTGGCTCCTCCTCGCCCTCATGACGCCCTTCGTCTGGCGGATCGGTCTGCACTCCGAAATCCTCGCCTGGCCGCGCTTCAGCGGCCCGCTCAGTACCGCGCAGGGAACCATCACGCGCAGCATCGATTCGCTGGCCACAGAAGGCGGCAGCGAAGATTTCGGGATTCCCATCTACGACAACCACTACACGTTTTCCGTCAACGGCGCGCAGTACACCGGGCATTCCTACAGCACCGGTTTTTCATCAAAGCCAGACACGCCGGTCACAATTGAATTCCCCGCCGCAAACCCGCGCGTGTCGCGCATTCAAGGCATGCGCATGTATCACTTTGACGCCGGCGCATCCGTGATGCTCATCTTTCCGCTGCTCGTCGCCGCAGGATTGTGGCGCGGGATGAGAAAAAGCCGCACCGCGCGGCGCCTGCTCGCCCACGGCGTGACCGCGGATGGCGTTCTCGCCGTGAAAGAAGGCAAAGTACGCCAGGTCGGCAAGCAGATGTTCTACACGTACTCCTACGCATTCAGCGCCCCCGACGGAAAAACATATCTCGCGGATCTCAGAGTTCTCGACACCGAAGACGCAGTTCCCGAACCGCAGCTCCAAATTTTGTATGATCCCAAAGACCCGCAATCCGCCATGGCCGTCGCCGATCTTCCCGCGCCCGTGCGCATCGACGACCGCGGCTGCGTGCAGCCCGTCTCGAATCGCGGCGCGCTGCTCGTGACAATTCTGCCCGTCGCAACGCTCGGCATGAACGCCGCCTGGGCACTGGCGCGCTTGCTATAAAAGGAGTTTTTTAAGGCCGTGTCGATTGATCGCCTCAAACGTCTCTCGCCCCCACCCCGCCGCCTGCCGCTGCCCGTGCGCTGCCACCAGCGCTTCGGCGGAATGAATCAGATGGCCTGGTGGTTCGCCGCCTTCATTACGCCGTTCTTCTGGCTCTTCTTCATGGATTGCGAAGTCATCTCGTGGTTTCGCTTCGCGCGCCCACTCGCAACATGTCCCGGCACCGTCACCAGTATCGAACACACCAAGAGTTCAGAAGGGGAACAAACGGTCGTCGGAAACCACTACTCCTTCACATTGATTGGCAAACAATATTCCGGCTGCTCGTACTCCACCGGCACGATGCTGACGAAGGGAAGTCCCGTCACCGTCGAATACGCAGCCTCGAACCCCGCCGTCTCGCGCATCGTGGGCTACCGCGCGCAAAAATTCGGAGCGGGCGCGACGCTGGTGCTCATCTTTCCGCTGATCATATCGATCTTCTTCGTATTCGGCTGGCGACACGCCAACACCTCACAGTATCTGCTGCAACACGGCATCCCCGGCGAAGCCGAATACCGCGACAAGGAGGCCACGCAGACTTCCGTCAAAGACGAGACTGTCTATAAAATCATCTTCGACTTCGTCGCCACCGACGGCAAAAAATACGAAGTGACCATGCGCAAATGCGAGAACGAACCCTTCGACCGCCCCGGCCAGGTGCTCTACGATCCCGCCGATCCCAAACGCGCGATGCTGATCGACGATCTGCCCGCCGAAGTGCGCGTCGATCGCGACGGCAACCTGCACCCCACCTCCTCGCGCCGCGCCCTGCTGGTCACGATCGTGCCGCTGTTCACAATAGCCATGAACGCACTCTGGCTCTGGTATTGGCTGTTTAAGTAACGTTGTCACCCGCGCCGCTGCATGATAGTTTCGCGCTGCGTCGTCCCCTCTCCCCGGGAGAGGGCCGACGTGAGGCGAAGCCGAACGCGGGGTGAGGGAAAGCCGCGGGCGAGCTAATGAACCGTTTCTCAACTCAGCGAGGCCATCCACGTGTCCACCAAAACCATTGAATCCCCCAAAGTCCACTGGGACCTGAGCCCCCTCTTCAAAAGCATCGACGACCCGCGCCTCGACGAAACCTGGGACGCGATGATGAAGCGCGCCGAGGCCTTCGACAAAAAATACCGCGGCGAAATCAACGCGCCCGGCCTCAAAGCCGGCACGCTCGCCACCGCCATTACCGAATACGAAGCCATCTGCCAGGAAAGCGCCAAGCCCGGCAATTACGCGGGCCTTCTCTTCGCGACAAACGCCAAGGACCCCGCCGTCGGCGCGTTCATGCAGAAGACGCAGGAAAAAGGCACGCAGCTCAACTTGATCCTCATGTTCTTCGAGCTCGAACTGCTCGCCGCGGACGAAGGCATCATCTCAAACCTGCTCAACGATCCGAAGCTCGCGAAATACACGCACTACATCCTCGCCGCGCGCGCCTTCCGCGACCATCAGCTCAGCGAGCCCGAAGAAAAAATCATGGAGGAACTCTCCAACACCGGCGGCCGCGCCTTCAGCCGCCTCTTCACTGAAGTCACCGCCAACGCGAAATTCAAAGTCGAGAAAGCCGACGGCACCTTCGAGGAACTCACGCAGTCCGAAGTCCTCGCCCGCCTGCGCTTCCCCGACCGCGAAACGCGCCGCCGCGCCGCCGAAGGATTCACACGCGGCCTGCGCGAAAGCAACCGCGTGCTGACGTTCATCTTCAACACGCTGCTGCAGGACAAAGCCACGCGCGATCGCCTGCGCAAACACAACTACGCTGAGGAATCGCGCCATCTCTCGAACGAACTCGACAACGAGACCGTCGAAACCGTCGTCAGCGCCGTCGAAAAAAATGCCGAGATGGTCGCGCGCTACTACCGCCTCAAGCGCAAGATTCTCGGCCTGCCCGAACTCACTCATTACGACCGCTACGCGCCGCTGTTCGACACCGAAGAAAAAATCGTCTGGGAAGAAGGCAAGACGATCGTGCTCGACGCCATGGCCGATTTCTCGCCCGTCGTCAAAGATCGCGCTCAGGCGTTCTTCACCGGAAATTACATCGACGCCGAAGTGCGCCCCGGCAAGCGCGGCGGCGCGTTCTGCTCCTACATCACGCCCGACCTGCACCCGTACGTGATGGTCAATTACCTCGGCGATCTCAACGACGTGATGACGCTCGCGCACGAACTCGGCCACGGCGTCCACGCCTCGCTCTCGCGCGAACAGACCTATTTCAATTTCTCCGGCACGCTCCCGCTGGCCGAACTCGCATCAACCTTCGCCGAAATGCTCGTCTTCGAGAAACTGCAGAAGCGCGCCAGCCCCAAAGACCGCCTCGCACTCTACGCCGACAAAATCGAAGGCGCCTTTGCCACGATCTTCCGCCAGTCGTTCATGTACCGCTTCGAACAGGACATCCACCGCCACCGCCGCGAACAAGGCGAACTCACGCCCGAACAGTTCAGCGACTACTGGCAGAAGCGCCAGCAGTCCATGTTCGGCGACAGCGTCGCGCTCGGCGAAGACCACAAACTCTGGTGGAGCTACATCCCGCACTTCATCGGCTCGCCGTTCTACGTCTACGCCTACTCCTTCGGCGAACTGCTCGTCATGGCGCTCTTCCAGCAATACAAAGCCAAGGGCAAAAAATTCGCCGACGAATACGTCGTGCTGCTGCGCAAAGGCGGAGCGATGTCGCCACAGGACCTGATGAAGAGCGTCGGCATCGACATCAAGGACCCCAAATTCTGGCAAGGCGGCCTCGACGTCCTCGGCGAATTCGTCTCCGAGTTCGAAAAACTCTGGGCCGCGTCCGATCGCGAAAACGAGCCAGTATAGTGAAGGTGGCGGGGACACTCTTGTCCCCGTGTACTGCGCTTACTTGAGCGCGGGTGGCCCATCCAGCGCGAAGCGATGGGTGGGTCGCGAAGCGACAAGAAGCAGCGAACCCAAACGACATTCTCCGCAACGCCGCTATCATCGTGTAACGAGCACTATTACGCCTTGACGTTTCCTTCGAAAACAAGTCTCCTTTCCCCCGCCGCATCGCACTAATTCATATACCGCACGGAGACTGTCCTATGCCCCTTCGCCTCGCACTCATTCTCGTGCTCGCCACATTCTCAAACGTCCACGCCGCCACCAAAGTCGCCTGCGTCGGCGACAGCATCACCGCAGGAGCCGGCTCCACGAACGCCGCCACCAAGTCCTACCCACCCGTGCTCGCCACACAATTAGGAGTGAATTACCAGGTAACGAACTACGGCCACTCCGGCGCAACCATGCTCGGCCCCGGCTTCGGCGACTTGCCATATGTCACGCAAACCGAATACAACGCCAGCAGCACATTTCAGCCCAACATCGTGATCATCATGCTCGGCACCAACGATTCAAAGCCGCAGAACTGGGCCAACAAAACTCAATTCGAAGCCGACGCGACCGCAATGATCAATCACTACGCGACGCTCGCCAGTAAACCGCAGGTCTACCTCATGCTTCCCCCGCCGGTTTACAACGCAGGAAATTTCGGAATCACCAATCCGGTCGTTCACGACGAAGTCATACCGGTCCTGCGCATCGTCGCCGCGAAAACCGGCACGCCGCTCATCGACATCAACACCGCCATGAGCGGCCATCCAGAATATTTTCCCGACAACGTCCATCCCAACGACGCCGGTTACAACGTGCTCGCTACGACCGTCTACAACGCGATAACGATCAAGACGCCGACCGCGCTCGCCGCCAATGCCGTCTCCGACACGCGCGTGGATCTGACGTGGACCGACAACGCCACGAACGAATCCGGCTTCAACATCGAGCGAAAAGAAGTCGGCGGCAGTTTCGCGAAAATCGGCACCGCAGCCGCCGATGCGACCAGCTATAGCGACACCACTGCGGTGAAACTCACCGATTACGTCTACCGCGTCCGCGCAGCCAACGCCGCCGGCGAATCGCCCGCCTCCAACGATGCCAGCGCCAGTACTCCCGACGTCCCGCCCGCCGCGCCCTCGGCGCTCAGCGCCACTACCGCATCCGCAACGCAGATCAACCTCGCCTGGACCGACAACGCCGCGAACGAATCCGGATTCAAAATCGAACGCAAAACCGGCGAAGCCGGCACGTTCGAGCAGATTGCAACCGTCATCGCCAACGCGACAACGTTCAGCGACACCAGCGTCTCGCCCGTCACCGCGTACACGTACCGCGTACGAGCCACCAACAGCGCCGGCGACTCCGCCTTCTCTGCCGAAGCCAGCGCCACCACGCCCGACGTTCCGCCCGACGCGCCTAGCGATCTTCTCGCCGTCGCCGCATCCGGTTCGTCCGTCGATCTATCGTGGACCGATCACGCGAGCAATGAAAGCGGCTTCACCATCGAACGCAGCAGCGACGGCCTCAGCGGCTGGACTCTGGCGGGCTCCATCGCGGCAAACAAAACCGCCATGCGCGATCCCGGCCTCGCCGCCGCCACGCGTTACTTCTACCGAGCGAAAGCCACCAACTCGGCGGGCGATTCGGAATACTCCAACGTCGCCGAAGTCACCACCTTCAGCACCGAAGGCAACGCCGCGCCACCGCCGCTCGACAGCGACGGCGACGGTTTCTCCGACGCGCTCGAACTCGCCGCCAGCACCTCCGCGCAGAACGCCTCCGACACGCCCACCGGTTCGGCCGCCGGAACGCCGCTGCTGCTCGCCGACGAAAAGCTAGCCATCAAGCTGAACTTCGCCAAAGCCGGCAGCGACAGCATCGGCCTCTCCGCCGCGCTGGTGCTCCCGTCCGAATTCAGCGCTGCAAAGCAGCGCCTGCTCGTCGAAATCGGCGGCGTCGCTCAGTCCTTCACGCTCGACGCCAAGGCCGCCGCGAAATCCAAAACCGCCTCCGCTTCGATCAAAAGCAAAGGCACCGCCGCCCGCATCGGAAAAGCATCGATCAAACTGAGCAAAGGAGATTTCGCCGCGACGCTCGCCAACGCCGGCCTGGCAAACACAACCGGCAGCGCGAAAGTCTACGTCCGCGCAACGCTGCTGCTGGGGAATCTGTTCTACGAAGGCGCCGCGCTGGTCAGCTACAAAGCCACTGCCGGAAAAACGGGCAGCGCTAAGTAGCCGCGGTCATTTCTTTTTCTTAGCGCCAACCTTGGGCTTGCCCTTGGGTCCGCCGGGCCGCCGCTTGGCATATTTGTTCCGCACATAATTGGGATCCGTGCCCTCGCTGGCGCCGGACAGTAATTCAATTAACATGCGCGCGAGAAATCCGATCATACCCACCCCCTCGTCTAATATAGACCTGTAAAAACCTAAGCTGCACAATGTGATTTACAATCCTTTTTTCCGATTCTCGTTGACTTTGACCGTAATATCTGATATTTCTGTTAATACAGAAAGAAAGGAACAAGCCATGATCAAGCTCTCACCCATCGCCGAAAAGTTCATCCTCCATTGGGGCGAAATGGGTACTAAATGGGGCATCAACCGCACTGTCGCGCAGATCCACGCGCTGCTGATCCTCTCGCCCAAGCCGCTCGACGCCGAAGAAATCGCCGAAACGCTCTCCGTCGCGCGCTCCAACGTCAGCACCAGCCTGCGCGAACTCCAGGGCTGGGGCATCGTCAAAGTTGTGCACGTGATGGGCGACCGCCGCGACCACTTCGAGTCCATGAAAGACCCGTGGGAGATGTTCCAGATCATCCTGACCGAGCGCAAGCGCCGCGAAATCGATCCGACGATGACGATGCTGAAGGAATGCATGAGCGAAGCCGAAAAATCCGGCCCGTCCGAAGCCGAAACGAAAAAGCGCCTCGCCGAGTTTATGGATTTCTTCGAGACGATGACGATGTGTTACGAACAGATGCGCAAACTGCCGACGCCGGCGTTGGTCAAGTTCGTCAAGGCCAGCGACAAAGTGAGAAAAGTCCTGGGGCTCGCATCATAAAAAGGGGTCTCCCCTTTTTTGGAGGGTTATTTCAGTGTTTACAGAAAAAACAGTTACTACGGACAACAATATCCGAAATGCGTACGTCTGCTACGACGCACACTGCCCGTACTGCACCGCCGGCGCGCTGCGCTTCGAGAAAACCCTGGCCGCGCGCGGATTCGTGACGCTGCCGCTGCAGACGCCCTGGGTCCTGCGCCGCCTCGGCCTCGCGCCCGACGAACGCCCCAGCGAAATGGCCGTCTTCACGCGCGAAAACACCATCCTCGGCGGCGCCGACGCAATCCTTTACATCGCGCGCCGCGTCTGGTGGCTCTGGCCGCTCTTCATCTTCTCAAAACTTCCCGGCGCGAAAAAATTGCTGCGCGCCGGTTACCGCTGGATCGCCGCGCGCCGCCCCTGCAACGGCGGCGCCTGCCTGCGGAGGGCCTAGATCATGGCCACCGCCGCCTGCGAAACCATTCTCGATCATTGCGCCGCCGCGCGCGAACGCTTCGTCGAAAACGAAGGCCGTCCGCTCCTCCTCTGCGATTGGACGCGCGCGCTGTTCATTCATTACGCCGTCGACGCGCACATTCTGCAGCGCGACATTCCGTACGAACTCGATCTCTTCGAAGGCAAGGCCTACATCAGCCTCGTCGCCTTCACGATGGAAAACCTGCGGCCGGAACGCGGCGGCGCGCTCGGCCGCTGGGCCTTTGCGCCGATCGCCGCGCACAGTTTCATGAACGTGCGGACGTACGTGAAACACCGCGGCGAAACCGGAATTTATTTTCTGATCGAATGGGTTCCCAACCGCCTCAGCGTCCTGCTCGGCCCGCCGACCTTCGGCCTGCCCTACCGCTTCGGCCGCCTCGATTACCGCAACCACCACGACAGCGGCAACGTCGACGGCCGCGTCTGCGTCGACCGATACGGACCCGCGCTCGCCTACCGCGCCGAAACACCGCTCGGCGCACACTACGCCGCCTGCGAACGCGGCACGCCCGCTGAATTCCTGCTCGAACGCTACACCGCATTCACCAGCGACAGCGGCACGAAGCTGCTCTTCCGCGTCTGGCACACGCCCTGGCCGCAGATCGCCGTCGACGCGCAGATGGACGACGAAAGCCTGCTCGCCGAAACATTCCCCTGGTTCGCCCACGCGCGCCGCGCCGGAGCGAACTACTCCACCGGCGTCGAAAACGTCTGGATCAGCCCGCCGCACCGCGCCGGCGACGAAGAACTTCAGCACTTTGCAGAGGAGGCTCTGCCATGACAAAAGCACTCGCAAGAAAACGCCCGCTCCCCTGGTTCGAAACGCCCGACTCAATCGAACCCGCTACTCCCGGCCGCGCCGAAAAAGTCGCCGCATGGTTTTTCCTGCTCGCCGCACCGCCCGCCGTCTTGCTCTTCGCGCGCGGATTGGAACCGTGGGCCTTCATGTGGCTGCTCGCCTTCGCCATTTTTTTCGGCTGCAAATGGCTAACCTGGTGGCCCGCGCGAAAACAGTTGAGCCCCACTCGCGCACTCGGCTATCTGTTCCTCTGGCCCGGAATGGACGCGCGCCCATTCGCAAACATGGCCCCTCGCGAGACGCCTGCCGTTGTTCCCCCTCCCCCTGCGGGAGGGGGTAGGGGGAGAGGTCAAGTTGCCCAGCGCGAATGGCTCGCCGCGATTTTTAAAACCGCGCTCGGCGCCACCCTAATCTGGATCCTCGCCCACCGCATCCCGAGCCCCCTCGGCACGTGGGCAGGCATGGCCGGAATCCTCCTCGTCCTCCACTTCGGCGTCTTCCATCTGCTCGCGCTGCTCTGGCGCCGCGCCGGCGTCCGCGTCGAACCGATCATGCGCGCTCCCGCGCTCGCCACGTCACTCGCCGATTTCTGGAGCGCCCGATGGAACCTCGCCTTCCGCGCGCTCGCGCACGACACCGTCCTGCGCCCGCTGCAGCGCCGCATCGGCCTGAACGCCGCGCTCTTCGCCGTCTATCTCGCCAGCGGACTCGTGCACGAACTGGTCATCTCACTCCCCGCGCGAGCCGGCTACGGCCTGCCCACACTTTATTTTCTGCTGCAGTGGCTCGGCATGAACATCGAACGCTCACACCTCGGCCGCCGCGCCGGGCTGCAGCACGGCCTCGCCGGACGCGCGTTCATGCTGCTGCTCACCGCGGGCCCCGTGTACTGGCTCTTTCACCCGGCATTCGTTCAGCGCGTCATCGTCCCGTTCTTCCAGGACATCCGCGCTCTTTAAAGGAGGAGAAAAATCATGACGCTCACACTCGAAAACCTGCTGCGGCTCGGCGGAATTCTTCAGATCGCGGTGCTCACCGCGGCGGCGCTAGTGCCGAAAGTCCTCGACTGGAAACGCAGCCTCGCGCCGCTCAGCGAATTTCTGCGCAAAATGTTCTGGGTTTACGGCGCGTTCATCGCGATGACCATCATTGCCTTCGGCGCGCTCAGCCTCGCCCACGCCGGCGCGCTCGCCGACGGCTCACCGCTCGCGCGCTCAGTCTGCGCGGTCATCGCCGTCTTCTGGGGCGCGCGCTTGATGATTCAACTTTTCGTCTTCGATATCCGCCCGTTGAAAGTCCACGCACTGCTTCAGCTCGGCTACCACGGCCTCACCGCCGTCTTCACGTACCTCGCCGCGGTCTTCGGCTACGCCGCGCTGATGGGATGAACGCTTTTTCGCACGGAGAAACAATCATGAACACCGAAACGAAGCGATTCAAAACAATCCTCTGGGCCGGAGCCGGATTGTGGGCCGCGCTGGCAACGCTCGCACTCGCGACCGGCGTCTACGGCGTCATCGAAACACTGGTCATGCTCGCCGTGCTGGTTGTCGTCCCGCTCGCGCTCGATCTTGCGGCGACAACTTTGCTCACCACAGAGATCACAGAGCCCACAGAGAAAAGCAAAAATCCCTACTCTGTGTTCTCTGTGCGCTCTGTGGTGAAAAATCCGTTACGCGCCGCACAAACGCTTCAACCCTTCGCCGCACTCGCGATTCCCATCGCCTTCCTGTTGCCCACAGGCTGGCCTGCCGGCGCGCTCGCTCTTCCCTGGCTGCTCGTCTGCGGGTTCATCGCGCTGAGCGGCCTGCTGGCATTTTACCAACGCCGCGTTCGCAGCATCGAAGACTTCGTCACCAGCGCCGGTCTGCTGATGATTCCCATCGGCGGCATGCATCTGGTGCTATCACGCCTGGGCCAGAAATCCGCCGGCTTCGGCGAACCGATTGTGCTGCTGACGGCGATTCATTTTCACTACACCGCCTTCGCCGCGCCGCTGATGGCCGCGCAACTGGGCAAACGTGTACGCGCCGCGCTCGCGCCCGCGTTCCCGTTCTACGCCGCCGCCGCGCTGGGGCTGATCGCCGCCACGCCGCTCACCGCGATCGGCTTCCTGTTCTCCCCGCTGCTGAAAGTCATCGCCGCGACACTCGTCTGCGCCAGCGTCATGGCGCTCTGCCCGCTCGCGCTGCTCATCGTTCCTAATCTGCCAACGCGCACGGCCAAAGCGCTGGTCGCGTTCTCCGCCGCGTGCGGCGCGTTGGGAATGGCGCTCGCCGCCGTCTACGCGAGCGGCGAATTCGCCGGAAAATTATTAGTCACGATTCCGCAGATGGCCGCGCTGCACGGAATGTTGAACGGGCTCGGCTTCGTCACCTGCGGATTGCTCGGCTGGACACTGACCGCCCAAGCCGCCGCACAGAGCCCAATCGAAAACACCAACGCTGTACTGAAAGGAGTGCACCCATGAAAGTTCTCATCACAGGCGCCACTGGAGTGATCGGCCGCGAACTCTGCGCAGCGCTGAGCGCGCGCGGCGACGACGTCGTCGCGCTGACCCGCAACGCCGCAAAAGCGCGAAATGTTCTGGGTGCGGCAGAAATCTTCGAGTGGAACCCGCTCACTGAAACCGCTCCGATTCCGGCATTCGCTGGTGTCGACGCCGTCGTGAATCTGCTCGGCGAAACCGTCGGCCAGCGTTGGAATCCCACCGTCAAAGCGCGCATCCGCGACAGCCGCATCGCCGGTACGCGCAATCTGGTCGAAACGCTGAAGCTGCTCGACAAAAAGCCGCGCGTGCTCGTCTGCGGTTCCGCCGTCGGCTTCTATGGCGACCGCGGCGATGAGCAGCTCAACGAAGCTTCCAGCGCCGGCAGCGATTTTCTCGCGCAAGTCTGCCGCGATTGGGAAGCCGAAGGCCAGCGTGCTGCGGATCCCGTCGTGCGCGTCATCCTGCTGCGCACCGGTCTGGTGCTAAATCCCGACGGCGGCGCGCTGCAGCAGATGCTCTGCCCGTTCCGACTCGGCCTCGGCGGCCGCCTCGGCCACGGCCGCCAGTGGCTGCCGTGGATCCATCGCGACGACATGACCGCGCTGATTCTCCATGCCATCGACACGCAAGCGTTGAGCGGCCCGCTGAACGCCACTTCGCCGAATCCAGTCACCAACGCCGTTTTCGCGAAAGAACTCGGCGCGGCGCTGCACCGTCCCGCGATTTTTCCCGTGCCCGCGTTCGCCATGCGTCTGAAGTTCGGCGAATTCACCGACGCCGCGCTGCTCGCCAGCCAGCGCGCGTTGCCGCGCGCCGCGCTCGACAGCGGCTTCCGCTTCACGCATCCGCATCTGGCCGAAGCGCTCGCGCATCTGCTCGGCCGCAGCGAAAAAAATCGCAATCAGAAAGGAGCTACCCATGTTGCCTGTGCTTGAAGGAACCATCGCCCGCCGCGTGCTCCTGAATTTCCGCGTCGATTCCAACGTCGCCCAGCGCCTGCTGCCCGCGCCGCTCGAACCCGTCTTGCAACACGGCTACGCGGTGGCCGGCGTCTGCCTGATCGCGTTCGAGAAACTCAGGCCCAAATGCCTGCCCGCTGCATTTGGATTCTCTTCAGAAAACATGGCGCACCGTATCGCTGTGCGCTTTCCCACCGAAAACGGCCGCCGCGACGGCGTCTTCATCTGGCGCCGCGAGACCGACCACCCGTTCGTTCACCGTTTCGGCGGACGCTTATTCCCCGGCATAAACGGTTCCGCGGCGTTCGCCATCAGCGACACACCTGAGCGCCTCGCGATGCACGTGAAAACTCCGCGCGCCGACGCAGACATTTCCTTTGATGCAACGCCTGCCGTCTTTCATCGCAGCGTCCTCTTCGAGTCTTTCAACGATCTCAGCGATTTCTTCCGGCGCGGCGACTGCGGCTTCTCTTGCGCAACCAACGGCGCGCTGGAAGGCATGCAAATGCAGACTCAGCGCTGGGAGATGTCTCCGCTGAATGTTCAGAATGTGCGCGCAAGTTTCTTCGAAGACGAAGCGCGCTTCCCGCGCGGCTCGGTGGTCTTCGACTGCGGCGTACTGATGCGAAACATCCCGCACGAATGGCACGAACTTCCCGCCATCAACTCGGCGCGAACGATCGCAAATCAAATCGTTCACACAACCGAATTGGGACACTAGAAAGGAGGATACGATTATGCTGCTGAACCTGCTCCGTCTTCCCGAACTGGCGCTGATCGAACTGCTGCTCTTCGCCGCCGCCGGACAACTGGCCATCGCAATTCTCAATCTGTTCCTCGCGCGAATGATGCACTGGCAGGCCGACCTGCGCCAAATTCCGCTGCTCATTCGCGAAGTGTTTCACGTTCACAGTTGGTTCATCTCAGCGACGCTCACAATTTTTGGCGTGCTCACCTGGCGTTTCGCGCGTGAAATGGCCACGGGATTGAATCCGGTTGCGACGTGGCTGGCCGCAGCCATCGGACTATTCTGGGCCATCCGCACCGTTCTGCAGGTCACGTACTACAGCAGCTCGCACTGGCGCGGCAAACGCGGCCGCACCGCGATTCATCTCTGCCTGTTGCTGGCGTACGGCGGCATGGCTGTAACGTATTTGTTCGCGGCGACGCTCTAATAAGGAGGGAGCCCATGCGCTCTGTGTTGAATGTCTGGACCTGGCGCGGCACCGTCGGACGCCTGCAGTATGTCCTCACCGGCGCCGTGCTGCTGTTGCTGAAATTCAATCTCGACCGCGTCGTCGCGCGCGAATTTTTTCAGAAGAAATGGTCGATCGCCAACTACCTCGTCCCCGGCGTCTCGGGAAACATCGAAAAAATCGGCGGCGACGCGAATTTTTACGCCGCGATGGTTCTCACCGCGCTGCCATTCATCGCCTGCGGCGTCGCGATGACGCTGCGCCGCCTGCGCGCGACCAATCTTCCGGCGTGGATGGTCGCATTCTTTTTCGTCCCCGTCATCAACCTTTTGCTCTTCACGCTGCTCAGCCTGATGCCCTCCGAATTCGACGAAAACAATGCGCCGGTGCCGCCGGAAAAACCGTGGCTCAATCTCGATTCCGTCATCCCTAACAGTGCCATCGGCAGCGCGCTCGCGGGGCTGCTCTGCACCGTCATCCTCGGCATCGCCGCAACCGCGCTCAGCGTTCACGTGCTCGGCGATTACGGCTGGGGCCTCTTCATCGGCCTGCCCTTCTGCCTCGGCTTGTGCTCGGTGCTGATTTACGGCTACCACGAACAACGATCGCTGCGCAGTTGCTTCGCCGTCTCCATTCTCTCCGTTGCGCTGCCCGGGCTTGCGCTGCTCATCTTCGCCTTCGAGGGCGCGATCTGTCTGCTCATGGCCGCGCCGCTCGCCGTTCCGCTCGCCTGTTTTGGCGGAGCGATCGGCTACATGCTGCAGGAAAATTTCCACGCGTCGCGCCCGCGAACCTCGCGCATGATCTCCGGCGTGTTTCTCGCGCTGCCGGGATTCATGGGCGCCGAACACCTCGGCGCCACACCTCCCCCGCTCCTCCACGTCAGCTCCGCCGTCGAAATCGACGCGCCGCCGCGATGCGTCTGGAAACACGTCGTCGAATTCTCAGAGCTTCCGCCCGCCACCGAGTGGCTCTTCAAGCTCGGCCTCGCCTACCCGCAGCGCGCCGAGATCACCGGCCGCGGAGTCGGCGCGATTCGCCGCTGTGTGTTTTCAACCGGGCCGTTCATCGAACCGATCACCGTCTGGGACGAACCGAAGCTGCTGAAATTCGCCGTCACCGAAAATCCCGCGCCGATGCAGGAATGGACGTTCTACGACGACATCCATCCGCCGCATCTGCACAACTTTTTGAAATCTGACGGCGGCCAGTTCGCGCTGCAGGAACTCCCCGGCGGCCGCACGCGGCTGGAAGGAACAACGTGGTACGTGCATTCGATGTGGCCGGCGAGCTACTGGCAAGTGTGGTCGGATTTCATCATTCATCGCATTCATCTGCGCGTGCTCGACCATGTTAAAACGTTGTCCGAGGCCGACACGCGTTGACGGAGGGCCCAGTCATGAGCGATCTTCTGAAATCTCTGGCGTTCCCGGTGCTGCTCACGTTCGACTACGTTTTTCTGTGCTACTATGCGTGGCTCTCGTGGCACGATTTCCACCGCAGATTTCCGGAGCGGCACTTTTACTTCCGCATCACCGACATCTGGGCCGCGATGCTCGGACTGACGCCCTCGCTGCTGGTGGCGGGAGACGTCTTCAATCAAAATGCGCCGCAATGGCAAGTGTTCGGCCTGCTGATTCTCATTCCGACGCAATTGGTCTGGATGTTCAAAGGCCGCCTGCTGGCGCAGGAAGCCGAGCGCCTCACCGGCGGCCACACCCCGATCGAATCCGCAGTCTCGATCATCGGCGGCGCGGCGTGGGCGATTCCATTTACAATTCTCTGCGCGATCTGTTTGACCACATGCCTGCCCGCGCTTGTGCTCTATCTCGCGCTGTACGCGCGACGACAGGTCCACGAAGAAATGGTGTTTTTAAAAACCGCCAGTTCGGGAGGCGAAAAGTAAATACGACACTATCAGGCCGGCAAAGGCTCCCAGTAGTGAGCCAAAAAGCATGAAGAAGGCATGCTTCCAGCTTTGATTGTCGGATTCCTCCGTCGAAGCGACCCAAAAAATGAGTGCTCCGTCCAGCTGATAAGCTGAAAATACTGCGACGAATGCGTTACTAGATGGGGCATCGATCAAAAACCGCTCTGCAATCCAAGCCCAAGGCAATAAAACCAAAGGCAGCAAAAGCAATTCCGGAATCCCAAACTGTATGCGCTTGCCGCGACGAACACGGTTAATGACTTTAATGAGCGCGATGAAAAACGCGACAAGCGCTGCTGGCAACAACACAAAAAAGGGCAGCACAATAATTGACATAGTTTTTCAATCGCAATCCAGAGGATTGCGTTACGCCAGTCCGCACGCCTGCTTGGCTTCGTCGAGCGTCGCTTTAGCCACCGCACGCGCCTTGGCCGCGCCATTCGCAAGAACCTGATTCACATACTCCGGCTTCGCGAGCAGTTCCTCGCGCTTCTGCCGGTAGGGCGCGAAATGCGTGACGACTTTTTCGAGCAGCAATTTTTTCGCGTCGCCGTAGCCCATGCCGCCGGCTTTGTAGCGCGCCGCGAGCGCCGCTTTTTCTTCGTCGCTCGCAAACAGCGAATACAGCGCGAAGACATTGTCCGTGTCCGGATTCTTGGGCTGCTCGACCGGAGTGCTGTCCGTCTTCACCGACATCACGACCTTCTTCAATTCCTTCTCGCTGGCCTGCAGATCAATGGTGTTGCCGTACGACTTGCTCATCTTCTCGCCATCGGTTCCCGGAACTTTCGGCGTGTTGCTGAGCTTTCCTTCCGGCCGCACGAAGACTTCCTTCTTGAACGCCGCGTTGAAATAGCCGGCCATGTCCTGCGTCATTTCGATGTGCTGAATCTGGTCCTGCCCGACGGGAACCTGGTTCGACTTGTAGATCAGAATGTCCGCCGCCATCAGCACGGGGTAATAAAACAGCCCGACGCTCGGCTTGATGCCCTTCGCGATCTTGTCCTTGAAACTGTGCGCGCGCTCGAGCAGCCCCATTCCCGTCACCGTCGCCAGCAGCCAGGACAATTCCTGAACCTCCGGCACGTCGCTCTGGCGGAAGAACACCGACCTTTCCGGGTCGAGTCCCAGCGCGAGGTAATCGATCGCCACGCCCTGCACGTATTCGCGCAGCTTCGCCGCGTCCTGCACCGTCGTCAGCGCGTGGTAATCGGCGATGAAATAAAACCGCTCCGCGTTCGGAATCTCCTGCAACGCGATGTGCTGTTTGATCGCGCCAAAATAATTGCCCAGATGAAGTTTGCCCGAAGGCTGAACGCCCGAAAGAATGCGCATGTGAAAATGAATTTCCAGGATCGAGTTTAAAAATTCTGCGGAACTTCACGCGAAGCCGGGCGAAGTATAGAGGAGCCATGCGTCGGCTGGCAACTGACAGATTGGAACTGACCTTCACGCGGCGTTTCGAAATAAAATGTGGCGGGACAAAGCCCGCCACATGTTTGAAAGAAAAAACAGAGTCTATTCGTCGACGACTTTTTCGATTTCGTCCTTGTTCAGCGCTTCAAACTTGCCGTTTTCAAGCTTGATCGAAACGGTGTCGCCGGCCTCAATGGCCTTCGTGGCCACGTATTTCTTTCCGTCTTTCATGATGTAGATCTTGTTGCCGCCCTTCGGCTGTTCTTTCGGAGCAGCCGCGACGACGGCCGGCTTGGGCGCTTCCACGGCCACGCCCATTTGCTTCAGTGCCGCCAGCGAGCTTTCTTTACGCGCCTTGGCTTCTCTGATGACTGATTCAAGCCGATCACGGTCGGCGGTGAGCTGCGCATAACCGTTGGCGGCATCGCGGAATTCCTTGCCCACGCTATCCTGCTTGCCTGCCTGCTTGATGATTTCGTCGGAAAGGTCGTAGCCAATGGTAGTGGTGGCAGAATTTCCAGCCGTTCTATAGCTGTTGGTTATATTTCGGCTGCTATCCACCGACGTTTGGGTTCCGTGCGCGGCACCCAGGCTTCTAAGATTTTTCTGAATCGTCTCGTTTTTCTTCATCGCGCCGGCCATGACGTTTTTATAGGCGACCATTTTCGAGCTGATCGGTTCAAGCTGCGCGGTGGCTTCGGCAATTTCCTTGTCGGCGTTGGCAACCATCTGCTTCAGCGTGTTGGCATCTTTGGCCTTCGCGGCATCTTCGCCTTCTTTGCGCTTGCGGATGGCATCGGCCTGGGCTTCGAGCAACGCGGCAGTCTGCGCGGCGCTGATTTCTTCTTCCCGCTTGCGAGCCGCTTCAAATTCCGCGTTCGCTTTTTTCAGTTCCGCTTCCTTCTGTTTAGTGCGGGCCTCCGCCAGAGCCTTATGGCGCAGTTCGTCTTCCAGCGCGCGCTGCTGGCGTTCCGCGGCATCCTTCTCGCGTTCCAGCTTCGCGGCCAGTCGCAACTCATCCGCCTTGCGCTCGTCTTCTTCCTGTTTCAACTTGGCTTCAAGCCGCGCGCGTTCAACGGCGACGACTTCATCGTTATGAACCTTGTTGAGATACTGCTTGAGAAAATACCCGCCCAGACAGAGCGCCAGGACGACGCAGATCGTCGTCATATCAACATGTACCCACCACGTACTCTTTCGGTCATCAGACATGATAGCCTCCTTTATGTTATTAAACGCCGATGCGTCAAATAAGCTTCGCCAATTCATAACTGGAGAGGTGTAAATTTCAATAATTCTTTCCATTTACCTATTAAAAAAGTGTTGCACAGGTGCACATTTTTCCACGCAGATTTCACCTTTTTATGTTGCTTCCGGCTACCCTTGCCATCACTATATCAGGCGTATTGGACTCAAAGAGGGGAATGTATGCCGCGCCACTTAAAATCTCTGATCGTTCTACTCGCCGCCTCTGCGATTACGCATGGCGCAACCGTGATTTCACGCGACAACACGCACCATGAAGGCACGATCGTTGAAAACAATTCCGATGGCGTGAAGTTGAAAGTGAAAATGGGAACGCTCGAAGCGTTCGTAAACGTCGCGCGCGCTGACATTCTCGAAATTCAAAACACGCCCGAACGCGTCAATCCGGTCGAAGCATCCGCCAAAGAACTGCTCGACGACGCCGAATTCGCGATGCAGGCCAAGAAGCCCAAAGACGCGGCCGCCGCTTGGGCCAAGCTGGGCGCCCTCTACAAGAGCACCCCCGGTTACAGCTCCAAGGCAAAAGAAGCCTATGAGAACGCGCTGGCGTTCGATCCCGAAAACGCAGCCGCGCTGTCGCAGGGCCTTACCGCGCCGGTTCGCAGAGAAGTCGCTGTCGTGGCTGTCAACCGCGACAATAATGTGCCGGTGAACGCCGCGCCGCCGGTTGGCGCTGTTGCCATCTCGTCGCCGATTTCCAGCAGCTCCGTAGACGGAGCCCTGGGCGGCCGCTCGCTGAGATTCGAAGCGGACCGCTACCGTGACAATGTCGTTCGCACGATGTTGGCGCAAGGAATCGGCAATCCTCCGACTCAGACGCCGTCGTTTGATACGCCGTATCCCGCGCGCGCAAACACGTCGTACACGAATTCAAATTCAAACACGTACAATTATTCCGATGGATACCGGCCGCGTCACGCGTCGAATTGCTCGCCCAACCGCTTCTCGATCTTCCCCTGCTCCGTCAGCATTCCCGGAGTGACCGTGACGTCCACAAATCCGACGTATGTCGTCGGCGGAAACTACCAGCAGACGCCTCAGTACTACTGCCAGCGCACGCCGCAATCTTACACTCCGAACACTTACACACCGAACACTTACACTCCAAGCACGTACACTCCGAATACCTACACGCCCAACACGGGCACGTACACGCCGCCAACCTACACATACTCGCGCCCGCCGCAGACATCGACCCCGGGCATGACTCCGCCCAACACCACCACGACGACCACGACCATTCTGCCACCCAGTCAGCCGTCCGGCGGAAGCACGCAGCCCAACCGCCCACCGCCCGTGACCACAACAACGACGTTCCGCCCGCAGCACGGCAACAACGGCCTGGGCAATGGCATTGATCCGCAGCCGCCGGGCAATCCGCCGCCAAACGATCTGACTGGCCGCCCGGGCAATCCCGGCAACAGCCACCGGGCTCGACGCTACTAACTCATCGTCTCCCCACAATCTCATAACGAAATCGCTGCGCTTTTGCGCTGAATTCAACGAAACATTGAATTCGGCGCAATGGCGCGCTTCATACCACGCAGCCCACCTTGTTCTGACGGTCAGGGGCGTGTAGACTCAGGCGCTGTCAGGCGAAAGGAAACAAGGATGTCCTCAACTTCGACGAAGTCTCAAACTCCACCCCGCGCGGAAAAGTCGTCTGCCGCCGCGCCGGATGCTACGCCCGTTCAAAACATTGAAGGCATGCCGAGTCTCGAAGACGGCCGGCTGTCGCTGCTCCCGAATTATCTGGCCAGCCGCATCAACGCACAGAATGACGCCCTGCGCGCGCGCGGCGTCGATGTCATCGATCTGGGCATGGGAAATCCGGTAGATCCCGTCGCCCAAAATGTGATCGACGCGCTGAAAGTCGCGCTCGACGATCCGAACAATCACCGCTACGCCCCGGCTACCGGCATCCGCCCGCTCAAGGACGCCTTCGCGCGGCATTACGCGCGGCAGTACGGCGTGCAGCTCGATCCGGCGCGTGAAACCATCGTCTCGCTGGGCTCGAAAGACGCCTTCAGCCACCTGTGCCTCGCGATCCTGAACACGCGCGACGCCTGCGTGCTGCCGACGCCCGCGTATGCGCCGCATCTGTTCGCGCCGCAAATTGCCGGAGCTCACGTGGCAGGCGTGCTGCTCGAGGAAGAAAATCCCGGCGCGAAACTGATCGCCGACATCAAGAAAATCTTCGAGACTCTGCGTCCGCGTCCGAAATTTCTGATCCTGAATTTTCCGCACAACCCGACGGCGAAGACCGTCGACCTGCCCTTCTTCGAAGAAATCATCGCCATGGCGCGCAGCATGAAATTCTGGGTGCTGAACGACCTGGCGTACGGGCACAGCTGCTTCGACAGTTACCGCGCGCCCAGCATCCTGCAGGTCAAAGGCGCGAAGGACCTCGCGGTCGAGATGTTCACGATGTCCAAGCCCTACAGCATGGCCGGCTGGCGCATCGGCTTTCTGGCGGGCAATCCGAAACTGGTCGACGCGGTCGCGCGCATCAAGCCCTATTACGATTACGGCCACTTCCAGGCGCTGCAGATCGCGGCCGTGCAGGCGCTCGATACAGGTGACGACTACATCCGCACCCAGGCACAAATTTACCAGAAGCGCCGCGACGCGCTGCTCGGCGGCATCGAACAGAACGGCTGGGGCCGCACGATCAAGAATCGCGCGACGATGTTCTCATGGCAGGCTGTTCCCGAACGCTTCCGCGCCGGCGGTTCGCTTGCTTTCTGTTCGCAGCTCGCGGAAAAAGCCGGCGTGAGCTTCTTCCCGGGCGCGGGGTTCGGCGAAGAAGGCGAAGGTTTTGTGCGCATGGCGCTGGTGGAGAACGAGGCGCGCATCAAGGAAGCGTGCTCGCGCATCGGCGCGTTTTTGAAAGCCTGATTTCAGGGCGATATGAACGGATGAAATGATGGCAAAGAAATCAGGCAAATCAGAAAGCAAACCGAAGAAGACGGACAAGAAGAAGAGCGCGAAATCGCCGGCGGAAGTCGCGCCGGTCGAAGTCGCGGCCGAAATTCCTGCTGAAGAAGCAAAACCAGCCAAGAAATCGCGCAAAAAGAAAGCCGCTGAAGAGCCCGCGGCTGCCGAGCCTATCGAGACTCCGCATGAGCCTGCCGCAGAAACTCACACAGCGGTAACACGGGCATATGAGCCCGTCGCCGAAGAGTCCAAGCCCGCGAAAAAGTCACGCAAAAAGAAAAGTGAATCTGAAGCCTCACCGGCGGAACCGACACCTGAGCCGGCCGCTACGGTCGAAGCCCCGGCTGAAGAAGCCGCGCCCGGAAAAAAGTCGCGCAAGAAAAAGAAATCTGCTTCGGACAACGGCACCGCCGCCGAAAACACTGGTGACGCGCCGCCTGACGGTCACGCTGAAACGCTCGCTTCCGGCGAAGTTCCGGTCGAAGTCGTGGCCGCAGAGATCTCCGAAGAAACCGGCGAACCCGCCGCTCCTCCGGCCGATCTGGAAGAGCTTTCGCACACGATCGAAGCGCTGCTGTTCGCCGCAGAAGAGCCTATCGCGCCGCGCGAAATCGCGCGCGCATCCGGAAGCGACAGCGCAACGGTGCGAAAACTTCTGCCCGCGATCAAGGAAGCTTTCGCCGCGCAGCGCAAACCCTGGGATATCGTCGAAGTCGCCGGCGGCTACCGCATGGTGACGCGCCCCGAGTTCTATCCCGCGATCCAGCGCCTGAAAACGCAGACAGCCCAGCGCAAGCTGACGCAGGCCGCGCTGGAAACGCTGGCGCTGATCGCCTACCGCCAGCCCATCGGCCGCGCGGAAGTCGAATCGGTTCGCGGCGTCGGCGCCGGCCCGGTCCTGCGCATCCTGCTCGAGAAAAAACTGATCAAGATCTCCGGCCGCGGCACCGGCCTCGGCCAGCCGCTGCTTTACGGCACGACCGATTATTTCCTCGAACACTTCGGCCTGAACACCATCGCCGACCTGCCCAAGCCGCAGGAATTCAAAGGCGCGTAGCGGCGGTTTCGGGTTTGTGGTTTCTAGTTTCTGGTTTTCCGCGCGGGACCGTGACTATGAAATCGCGCTGGTTTCGGCCCTCCACAATTCCGCTGATGCTGGTGATATTACTGCCGCTGCTGGCGCCGAATATCGATCTGGCCATTGGATTTCGCGGGCAATACATTCCGACCTCAGCGGCTCCGTTAATTGCCAAAGTTATGATCGGCGTCGCAATCGCGACACAAATCGCCATCGCGTACTTTGCAAGCCTGCTCTTTGATTGGACGTTGGACGCGGCCGGTAAACGCCAATGGATTCAACTGAAACTGCGCACCTGCATCGCGCTAATGGTATTCGCGTCGTTACTGGTTTATTGGAATCTCAGTGAAAGTGGTTTCTTGTCGCACGCAAACACCTATGCGCCACTGACACTTTTTCTTCGAGGCCTTGGCGCAATCGGAATGGCCGTCGTGCCTTTGTGGTTCGTGCTGGGGCTAATGTTTCTTGCCGCATTTTCAGAAGCAACGGCTCCTCAATTGCGCGAAGGCGCGCGAAAGATCGCTGGCCAAGTGCTGCCGGCGGATTCGGGGCTCGAACCGCTTTATCCAGGTTTTCGTGAGCGCATGGTTGGGGGAATACCACTCATCCTCTTGATCTTGTTAATGTTTGTTTCCGTGACCGCAACAGATGCAGTGCGAGCGGATTGGATAAAGTTCCGCGTGCTACTTTCTGATCCTTCAGTGTGGATAGCAAGATGGCACGCATGTGTAATCGCTGAGTCGTGGGTTCCATTTCTGCTCGCCGGCGTGCTATGGACCATATACTGGCGTTGGGTTAGCCAGGACCATCAACGGATATTCTGGTTCAATGTAGTCGTCATTGCGTTGCTATTGTTCAGCCTGCTGGCTCTGGCATTAGGTATAGCCATGCCTTTCCTTTATCGCTCATGCGTGTCTGAAGGAAGCGAGATCGAAACACCCAATGGAAAAAAGCGCGTCGAAGACCTTAAAGTCGGCGATGCCGTACTTGGACGATCCTCCGACGGCGAATTGCTGCCCGCAAAGGTGACACATATTCGCCGCGGAATCTCGGAGTCGCTAATCGTTGTAAAATTGGAAGGCGGCCTCGTGCTGCGCGTTACTGCGTAGCATCCGCTGGCTCTTACAGAGCGCTGGGCTCGTGCGCGTGAACTACGCGTCGGTGACATTGTGATCTGCCGCGAGGGCACGCGCGCGATTGTGGCGCTCGAAACCATTCACGAATCGGTACGCGTTTACGATATTACTGTCGAACCTTGCCATACCTTCTTCGCGAATGGGATTCTGGTACACAACGCGCTGAAGAAGAAGTAGCTCGCAATCCGGAGGATTGCGCTACTCTTTCTCACTCTGCCCGCGGAACTGGCTTTCCTTGCTCGCAAAGAGCGCGTTGAACGTCGTCAGGCTTCCGTAGCAGCGCGTGATATAGCCTTCCATTTCAATTTTGTCTTCGGGCGTCAGGCCCGGGTGCGCGTTGACTTTCTGCTCCAGCACGCGCAGCTTGTCGCGGATGCCGATGATCTTTTTGAAGAACATTTCGATCGGCACTTCTTTGGGCTGTGTGTCTTCCTTGCCGGGAATCAGCTTCAGTGTGCCGCCAGTCCAGCGCTTGCCCAGTTCCAGATCGACATCCAGCCAGCCGTAATCGCCCAGCACTTCGCGCATGGCGTGCTTGATGCGCTCAGTCTCCACGTCGCCGGCCGAAGTTTCAGGCTTCATAGCGTCGAACGTGTACGCAACGCGCTTGGTCTCGCCGCCCTTGAACAGGACGACGTAGTCCGGCCCTTCGTACGAGACGACCTTGCCGCGGCCGAAGATCGGATGGTTCACCACAGCGCCGAGGCCGATGGCGGGTTTTGCGGGATTTGCAGAGTCTGACATGAGCGCCCCCTCGAAGAGGTGATTACTTGTCCTTCAGCTTCGGCTCGAGGTAGTTGACGCTGGAATCCAGCGTGGCCAGCTGCTGGTATTCGGCCTCAGGCACTTCGACGTTGTAGCGCTTGCGAAGTTCCATCACGATGTCCAGGAAGTCCATGCTGTCCAGGTCGATCTGTTCGCGCAGACGCACGTCGCCCTTGATGTTGCTCAAATCTTCGTCCGGAGCGATGTCCGTGATGATGTCCAAAATCGCCTTCCGGATGTCTTCGCGTGTCATGAACTTTTCCCGTCCTTTTCCTTGGTCTTAAGTGCTGAATTCTGCGTGCAGAGCTTCACGGCACGAAGCGCTTGACGATCACAACCGAGTTGATCCCCAGCATGCCCGACGAATTGTTAAGGATGTAGTCCACCTTGTCAATTTGCTTGGGCTGGTTCAGGACCAGGTTGCGCAGATTGCAATCCGGGTCGAGGTTGTCCACGTTGATCGTCGGATGAACAATGCCGTCGTTGAACGCACCGAGGTTGCCGGTCAATTCCAGCGCGCCGGCCGCGCCCATCGCATGGCCGATGAAGCTCTTCGTGTTGTTGACGAAAACATTATCATGATCGCCGAACACATTTCGGATTGCCGTGCATTCCTGAATGTCGCCCATCTTTGTGCCCGTCGCGTGCGTGTTGATGATGTCGATGTCGCCCGGGCCGATGCCAGCCTTCTTCAGCGCGGCGCCCATCGCCTGCGTCTGGCGTTCTGAATTGGGCAGCACGAAATCGCTCGCGTCCGAGTTGATCGCGTAACCGGCGATTTCGCCGTAGATCCGCGCGCCGCGCGCCTGAGCGTCTTCGAGGCGCTCCATCGTGTACACGCAGCCGCCCTCGCTCACCACGATGCCGTTGCGGTCGCGGTCGAATGGGCGCGAAGCCTTCGTCGGGTCTTCGTGCGTCGCCAGCGCGCCCTGCGCTTTGAAGCTCGCGAAGATGCCGAAGGTATGGATGCTCTCTGAAATTCCGCCCGCGAACGCCAGGTCGACTTCGCCCAGCCGCAGCATCTGCGCAGCCTGGATGAAACCGATGTTGCCCGCCGCGCACGCCGCGCCCAGCGTGTAATGCGGGCCGGTGATGTTCATGTTCAGCGTCACTTCGCCCGCGGCGTTGTTGGCAACGGTGCGCGGGTTGTGGTGGTGCGACCAGAACTTGGTGTCGTAGTTGTATTCCTTGATCGCCGCGATTTCGTTTTCAGTCTCAACGTTGCCGTGCTCGGTGACGCCAAGATAGACGCCGACCCGCGAACGGTCGCGCTTCGTGAAATCGATCTTGCTGTCGGCGAGCGCTTCGTTGGCGCAGTAGATGGCGATCGAGCCCGCGCGCGTGCCGCGGCGCAGCTCTTTTTTCTTCTGGTATTTCAATTCATCAAAATCGCACACGCCCGCCAGAACGGCGCCCATGTAGCGCGTCGTAAAGGGTCGCACGCCGGATTTTCCGCTTAAAAGGCTCTGCCGGTACGTGGCCAGATCGTTGCCGTTCGGCGCGGTCAGGCCAATGCCCGTAATGACTATGCGTGCTGTGGTTAAGTCGTTTGCCACTCCGGAATCCCCACCCTGTCGGCTCGTCTTGTGGAGCGACTAACTTAGCCGAGAGGGGGGTGTTTGTGGAGTGCTGAATGCGATTTGCAGGAACTTACATGCTGGCAGACGGCTCCCAGCGCTGCCTCTGGGAGCCGCTCAATAATCTCAATCAGAAGCCGGGGACGTGCTCGGCGCGCTGGCGGGCCTTCTGAACCCACGTCAACAGCGTCGACAGTTCGATCGGTTTCGTGACATATTCGTCGTAACCGCACTCTTCGCACAAACGCCGCTGAAGTGTGCTGGCAAAGCCGGTCAACGCCACCATGTACGGTCTCTGCGGAAGCTCGTGCCGAAGTAACGTGTGCCCGAACTGCCAGGCTCGCATGCCTTCGAGTAACCCGTCGCAAATAACGAGGTGCGGCTGCCAGCTTTCGCACAGCGCCAGAGCTTCTCCGCCGCCTGTCGCGCCACGCGCTTCACATCCATACATGTTGAGCGTGTTCACAAGCGTGTCCACGTGCTCCTGGTAATCATCAATGACTAATGCTTTAATCACGCTGCCCTCCCGCTGCAGTCCGCCGCGCATTCAACGCGGGCAATGGGAGAGACCGCAAACGACGTGCGATATGCGGATGTTTTGAAATTTATCAAAAAGTTAACTGGCCGGAAGTTTGCAGCCTGTTAAGAAATTTGCACGAAGTGAAAGGAGGGGCGCAGCCATGTCGAAAGAGTATGCGTTGTCGATGCGGCTGAAAATATATTTGCGGCGCGAGTGCTATGTCTGGGTCTGCCGCCGCGGCGAACCTCACGTAAACTTTGGCTGGGTCCTGAGCTACCGTGAAGATGGCAGTGTGCTCTTCAAAGACGATGAGCGCCACGCCGCCATCCCAATTCCTGTATCCGAGATTGAGAGCTGCGGCGCCGTGTGATCAAAAAGGATGTTCCCTTTTTCCGCATCCTTCCAATTTCGATATTCGCCAGTCCCCATGAAATAGAATCACGCATTTACCGCGCAATGTCATTCAGCAAAAAGTGAATCGTTTTTACGCGCGATGTAGCGGGCAATCCTTGCTTTTGAACCACTCAGCGAGAACTGAAATCCCTTGCTCGATGGAAATGGCCGGTTCCCAATTCAGTTTCTGCATCGACAGCGTGATATCCGGAATCGCGAGAGGTAATTCGCCTGCGACCGCCGGTTTGTAAACAAGCTCGGCTTTTTTGCCCAGCGCCGCTTCCAGAAGATTCACCAGTTCCATCAAGGTCGTGCCAAAACCCGACCCGATATTCAACGCGGCGTGCGATTCATGCCCGTCGCACGCGGCTTCAATGGCGGAAACCACATCGCGAACATCGATGTAATCGCGCGCGCTGCTGCCGTCGCCAAAAACCGTGAAGGGCTTCTGCTTCAAAATAGCGGTGGCGATCAGATAGGGCACCAGATCCTGCCGCAGGTCCGGCCCGTACACGCTGAACAGGCGCAGGTTCACCGTCTCCATCTTGTGCAGCGCATGATAGGTGTTCAGGAGCACCTCGCAGGCGAGTTTGCTCGCGCCGTAGGGCGATGCCGGCGCGCTGCCGACAACATCCTCGGTGTAAGGCAGCGGCGCGTCTTTGCCGTAAACCATCACGGTGCTGGCGAAAACGATTCGGCGGCACTCGGCGCGATGCAGTGCATCGACCAAACCCACGGTCGAGCGGTAATTGGCGTCGACATACAGCTCAGGCCAGCCGATCGATTCGCGCACCCACGAGCGCCCCGCCAGGTGCACGCAGACTTCAGGTTGGAATTTTTTCTTCAGAAGCTCCGGCAGCGATTTGTAATCTTCGCAGCGCAGGACTTGGAATTGGTCTTTATGCGCGTTCTGCAGCGCTTCGAGCTTGCTGCCGCGCCGCTTCGAATTGTCCGAACCGGTCGTGCTGTAGCGCAGCAGCCCGCAGACGGAATGTCCCTTCTTCAGCAGATCGGGAATAAGGTGCGCCCCAACAAAACCTGCCGCGCCCGTAACCAGGATTTTCATGAATCCGTTGCCGCCTCGCCGGTGCCAAGCATTTTGACTGACTTCTCTACTACCGTCGCGCCCTTCCGCCGTTCAAAATTTTCCCGCGCTAGAGCTTTCCTTCCCGCTTCAACTCATCACGCACCCACGCCACCGTTTGTTGCAAGCCTTCCATCAAATTCACCTGGGGATTGAACTTCAGATCCCGCCGCGCCGCGGTGATGTCCGCGGACGTGCGCTCCACGTCGCCGGCCTGCATAGGCTCGCGCTCGATGATGGCTTCCTTCCCGGTGGCTTTCTGCAGCGCGGCAACCAGTTCGTTCAAGCTGACCGGGTGATCGCCGCCCAGGTTGTAGATGCCGAAATCGACGGGAAACGTCTGCAGCGCCGAGACCAGACCTGCAACGATGTCCGAAACAAACGTGTAGTCGCGCGACGAGCTGCCGTCGCCGAAAAGCGTGATTTTCTCGCCCAGCAGAATCTTGCGCGTAAACGGTGCAATCGCCATATCCGGCCGCTGGCGCGGGCCGTAAACCGTGAACGGCCGCACCACGATGGCTTTGAATCCATACAGCGAGCTATACGTGCCGAGAAAAATCTCGCTGGCGCGCTTGGTCGCTCCGTACGGCGAGAGCGGCGACATGCACGGCGCATCTTCGCGAAACGGAGCGGGCGTCACGTTTCCGTAGACCGAACTTGAGGACGCCGCGACGATCTTATTCAGACCGTGTTCGCGCATCGCTTCAAGCATCGCGATCAAGTTGCCGACGTTGGCCTTCTCGTACTTCAGCGGATCTTTGATCGACGGCCGCACGCCGGCCTGCGCCGCCAGATGGAGCACGGCGTCGAATTTATCCGCCTGGAACAATTTGCTGACGCGGATGCGGTCGCCGTAGTCGCCTTCGACAAGCTTGAAATTGGCGTTGCTCAGCGCATTCGCGATGTTGCGGCGCTTCTGCTCCGGCGGATAGTACGGCTCGAAATTATCGAGCGCCGTTACGCGATGTCCCAGCGCGAGCAGTGTATCGCACGCATGCGAGCCGATGAAGCCCGCGCCTCCCGTCACAAGAATATTCATTGCGCTGATAATATTTAAAATTCGCGCGGTGTCCAATCGAACCGCTCGCGTCGTGGCCGGGATGTTATGCGCTCACTCCCAGTATTTTCTCAATTCGCGGCCGCTGTTCCTCGAATAATTGCTCGAGATTGCGGTTCAGCTCCGATTCCGCGCGGCGATGCGATTGCCGGGTAAAGAAATCTCCGATGGAACTCAGCAGGAAATAAGCCGCCGCCACGCCAACTACGACAACGACGGGCGAAGGCCTCGCATTCGCCAGAAAAACCCACATCCCCGCCAGAGCGAACGAAACCAGAACCGCAGCAATGCGAAACGCTCGCGTCGAGAACGGCAACAGTTCAGTCTCAATCGTGAATGTACGCGGCGCCTGGCGCATATACATCCGAACTTCGAGCACCAGCGCGTTGCCCAGTTCGATGAACAAGAACGAGCCTTTCGTTCCCTCTGTCTCGACCGGCGGACAGGTGTCGGCCCGGAGCGTCGCGTGTTCAAATGCTTTATCGTGGCGTAATTTTTCTTTCAGCATTTCGGCGGCTGCCTGTTGCTGTTGAAATGTCGCGGGCAATCCCAGCAGCATTTTGAACACGACAGCCATCGCGACAACCTCGGTTCAAAATCCCTGCTGCTGCTTCATCGCCTCGCGTCGCATACGCAACATTTTGGCCTGGAAGGCATACGTCGTTCGCAGCGCGACTTCCCGCGTCAACGTGCCGTTGTCGACCCAGTTGATGAATGTTTCCGTCTCCAGCTCGCGCCCCCAATATTTGGCCCACTCGCGCGCGTCGTTGAATTCGCGATCCATGTCAGCGTCGCGATTGTCCTCTTTAGCCAGCAGCGCCATGTGGACGTGATAGTACGGATTGAACACCGACCAGCGCGCCGCCGCGATCAGTCCGCCCACCAGCAGGAAAACCATCAGCACCAGACTCGGACCAAGCCGCTTGCGCGTGCGCCACAGTTCAAAAAATGCGCCGAGCATACCGCCGATCAACAGTCCGCCGAGATGCGCCCAGTTATCGACCCGGCCCATCATGCCGGAGACGCCGATCATCAGGTAAACGCCCATCGTCAACGCCGCGCGCCGCACATCTGAATTTCGCCATGCGTGCTTCAACACCGGCGCTCGAAGAACGACCACGGCCAGATCCGCGCCGTAAAGCCCAAAAAGCGCCGCCGACGCTCCGAGCGCCGCATTGCCGCCAAAAATCTGGCTGAAGCAGAATCCCGCAACGCCGCTGAGCAGATAAATCGTTCCGAAATTTGCCGATCCGAAATGCACTTCCGCGGACGGCCCCACGTAATAGAGCCCGTAGGAGTTCAACAGGATATGCAGAAAACCGCCGTGCAGGAAATTCGGCGCGATCAGGCGCAGCCACTGGTTTTCCCACAGCCCTTCGCGACGGCTGTCGAAAAGCGCAAGCGAAACAGCGTTGCTGGTCTGCGTGAAACTGCCAGACAACATCGACGTGTACAAAAAAATGCCGGCGTTCAACGCCAGAATGAGCATCGAAAACGGCGCAACGGAGATCAGATCGCTTCCACGGCGGCTCACTTCGGCTTCCCAAGCATGGCCTTCAGGCGCTGTACGCCGGCGACCTGGATCATCGCAAACCACACTGGCAATGAAACCACAAAGTCGATCGCCAGGAACATCAAGAATGAGAATACGCGCATCGACGCAATGATCTGTTCGGGCGTCGAGTCCTTCATACTTTCATGCATCTGCTTCACCATTTGGTCGAACTGCGGGCCGCCCATCGGCAAACCAAGCATCATATTCAGCGGCATGCAGAGCAAAATCGCGAGCGCCGCCGAGAAAAACACCTGCGGCGGCCCGTTCTTCATCTGCCGCGAACTCCACATCAGGCCGATGATCAGCAGCGGATTGAACAGCATCAGCAGATTCGGCTCGCTGAAACTCCAGATGTTCGCCGTGATGAAGCACAGCCAGCCAATCGTCAGCCCGCACGCGGCGACCGCGATCGCGCGCCACGTGTTCGCAATGCGCTCGGCCTCGCCAACCACGGTGCTCGAAACATTCGTCTTGCGGTCGTGCTCATCGGATTCGCGCAGACTCTCGTCAAAAATCGCGCCGCAGAAACGGCATTTTTTGGCGAGAACCTTGATCGTCTCGGCGCATATGGGACAACGTCGCGTGGCGTCTTCGGGCGCAACCGCAGGTCCCGGCGCAGGCGCCGGCGTTGCCACAGTCGGCGGTGGCGCAGCATTAGAAACTGCAATGGGCTGCGGCGGCGGAACCACCGGCGTGGCTGTCACGACCGGCGGCTTTTCCATATCGAGCAACTGCGAGTCGCCTTCGACAAGAGGCGAGACGGAAGCAGGTGCCTGGTTCCGGCCCGGTATGAAAGTGCTTTCTTCTTCCAGGCCCTGCAATGCCTGGTATATGTGTTGTGATTCGGTCGCCGGTTGCGGAGCCGCTGCAGGTATCGTATTGCGCGTCTGACACGTCGGGCAAAGCACCACGCGGCCCGCATACTGATCCTGCGCGAACATCGGTTTGCTGCATTTTGTGCACGAGAAATGAATGGCCATTGGTCTAGTGTCGAGTGCTATCCGCAGGGATTCAAGGCGATTTTATATCGCTCACATTTCAATTCAGTCGACGCCCACCATTAATCGTCCCGCGGCTTGCTCGTTCATCTCCGCGCGCGATAAAATGCCGCTCAGCGCCCCTCGACGCATCACCGCAAGCCGCGTGCACACCGCGAGCAGTTCCGGCAGATCGCTGGAGATCACCACCACCGCCGCGCCGCGCAGACTCAATCCCGCGATCAGGCGGTGAATCTCCGCTTTCGATCCCACGTCCACGCCGCGCGTCGGTTCGTCGAGAATGATCACGCCCGGTTCGGGCTTCACCGAAAGCCAGCGCGCGAAAAGAATTTTCTGCTGGTTCCCGCCGCTGAGCGTCCGGACCGGCGCGTCGGGCGAGGACGTTTTCACCGCGAGCGCCGAGAACGCCGCCGCCGTTTCGCGGCGTTCAGCCCCGCGCCGGAGCAACGCTCCGCCCAATCGTCCAAACCGCCCGATAAACGGCAGCGACCAGTTCGCAGTACCGCTGAGATTGAGCACCAGACCTTCGCGCTTGCGGTCCTCAGTCAGGTACACCATCCCGCGCGCGAGCGCCGCGCGCACATGTTGCGGCGTGTACGGTTCGCCATCGATCCACGCCTTCCCGCCGGCGTTCGCATCGAGTCCCATCAGCGCTCGCGCCAGTTCCGTCCGTCCTGCGCCGACGAGTCCCGCCAGCCCGAGCACTTCGCCGGCGCGAACCTCAAGCGAAATGTCCGCAAATTTTCCGTGCCGTGTATCGCTGAATTTCTCGAGCTTCAAACGCACCGGCTTTTCCGCCGTCGAATCCTGCTTCGCGATATGTTCGAGCAACTCGTGCTGCAGCTCGCGACCAATCATCGCCTTGATCACATCGTCGGGGCGTTTTCCCACAAGCGCCGAGGTCTCGACGTGCCGGCCGTCGCGCAGAACCGTGTACGCGTCACACGCCGAAAATCCCGAATCGCCGGAACCGAAAATTTCTTCGAGCCGGTGCGAGACATACAGCACCGTGACGCCCTCGGCTTTCAACTGCGCCAGAATGCGCGCGAGCTGCGCCGCCTCGCCGCGCGAAAGCGCGCTGGTCGGTTCGTCGAGCAGCAGCACCTTCGGATGCCGCGCGATCGCGCCTGCAATCTGCACCGCCTGCGCCTGCCCCGTGCTGAGCCGCGCCATCAGCGCCGCGGGCGGAATCGTATCGAGTTCCAGCCGCTTGAGCCGCCGTTCAGCTTCCGCGCGCATTTCAGCTCGCCGCACCATCCCGAATCGCGACGGCGTCTCGCCCAGCAGCAGGTTCTCGGCGACCGACAGATTCGGGCAGTACGACAATTCCTGCGGCACGATGATCACGCCCGCGCGCCGCGCGTCGCCCGGCGACTTTGGCGCAAACGTTTCGCCCGCGAGCCGGATCGAACCACTGTCCGGCTGATGTTCGCCACTGAGGATTTTGACCAGCGTCGATTTGCCCGCGCCGTTCTCACCCAGCAGCGCGTGGCGCTCGCCGGCATTGACCGCGAAGCCCACGTCACTCAGCGCCGTGACGCCGCCAAAGTGCTTAAAAATATTTGCGATCTCGAGAACCGGCATAGCGGTAGTCTGTGCTGTCATTCGCTGTTTGTCACTTCGCATTTGCATCCGATGCGAATGACAAAACCGCCAAAAGTGCTAAAAGTATCTCATGGCGATGCAGGACATGTTCTTCGCAATGATTTTGCAAAACGCGCGGCGAGCCGAAGCGCGCGGCGTGGTCCTGACCGTCGACCGCGAAGATTCGCGCATCGACCTGCTGCTGCTCGACGGCTCCTGCCAGCCCCTCACCGCCCCGCCCGCCGACGTTCTGATGAAAATTATCGAGAGTCTCGAACGCGGCCAGCGCGCGTATACATCCAACGTCTTCACCGCCACGATCGAAACCGTACACATCCAGCGCGGCCTCGACAACACCATCGCGCATATTGAACGCTGGAATATGGGTCATGCGGACGACGACGACGATTTTTAATATGGAGCGCGGGCGTCCCGCCCGCTGGTGAACCCTTCGCGCTCACTCCTCATCTATACTAAGACAATTGAGATTTGCGGTTTGCACCAACAATCTTCGAATGAAATTTTGGTGAATGCAAAGCATTCAAATCAATAGATTTACACGATGAGAAAAACAACGATTTTCAATAACTCGCGCAGACAAAACGCATAACTGACGAGTTCGCCACGCGCCAGTTATGCATTATGAATTATGCATTATGCATTACTTTACAGCCGTAAAGTAAATCGCCTGCAGCCCGCCCTTTTTCACCAGCGTTCCGGTGACTGAAACGGTCGCGGCCATCTTCTCAATCAACTGATCGTTGGCGGTCGAATGTTTTTTCTCGCCGAGCAGCAAAAAAAGCTCGCCTTTGTCGTTCAGCAAAGCGATCGGGTTGCCGGCCTTGGCGCAGCTCACGGCGCAGGTCTTGTGGCCTTCGCCCTTCGCTTCGCGGTCGAGGTAACAGTGCAGATCGACGATCTCGCCCGTAATCGTCACGGCGTCGCCTTTCGGCGCGGCGAGCAGGTGCACAGAAGCGCAACCGAGAAGGACTGCAACAATTACCGCGCTGGCGATGAGATGTCGATTCATGACTGATGTCCTCCCGTTGATGGTGAACGGCTGGCTTGGCTCCTTGTTGACGCTCGAGTCCTCTTTTTATTCTATCGCGCTGAAACCTTCAAGCAGACTCGCCATAAAAAGAGGCTGCGACTGCCTGTTCGCGCAGACTTGCCCTCGGCTTTAGACGCAATGGAAGCGCAGCTTCCGCCGCTGTGCGTCCCGGAGGGACGAAGGATATTAGCCGGGGGTGCCCGAACGCGAAGCGGAGCGCGACCCCCGGAACCGCGATCTCGTTGCGCGTTTGCGCCCCGGAGGGGCGCAGGAAACACATGGCCATTCTTCCGGCGCCCCTCCGGGGCGCGATTCGTCCGGGGGGGCACAGTCCCGGGGCCACGCTTCGGCTCCGCCTTCGCGCGCCCCCGGCTAATTTCCTTCGTCCCTCCGGGACGCACAGCAACGGAATTCATAAAAAATCCCCCGCCAATCGGCGGGGGACTCTCCTTTTTGTGTGTTCAATGCCGGCCGTGTTACTTGCCCATCAGCAACCGGACGATGTAGCGTTCGAGTTCCTCGTAGTCGCGCGCTTCGCGGCATTCGGCGATCTTGTCGGAATCGACGCGCTGCACAACTTCGCACAAGTCTTTGAAGAACTGCAGACTGTTCGACAGATGCTTCATCGACGCTTCCTGGCGCTGCGTGCGCATGGCCTTCACATCGAGACCCACGTACTCGCCCTTCGCGCCGAAGCCGCCGCGAGCGAGGACCCAAACCTGGTTGAACGCGCGGCGAATGTTCACGGCGCCGAACGATTTGTCCTGGTCGTACTTCAGGCCGTCCTGGTCGTTCAGATGCACGCCCCACAATTTTCCGAGCGCCAGACAGAGCGCCATGTCGTCGGAAGGATCGATGCCCAACAGAAGCGAATGCGCCGATTCGATCAGAATGCCGACTCGCTTCGGATCAACCGTCTGCGCGCCCACCGCGAGGAAATGGCCCGGCGTCGGCAGGTACGCGGCGTCCGTCGGTTCGTTCGGCTTCATCTCGCCGAGGATCTGGATCGAATTGTCGTACTCGAGCAGCATGTTCAGGTATTCGCTGTAGCGCTTATAGCTCTCGAACGGATCTTTCGCTTCGCGGATATACGTGCCTTCGCGCGCGGGCCAGAGAACAATCTTTTTCGTGCCGAGTTCCAGCGCGATGTCCACCGAGCGCTTGCTGCGGTCGATTGCGTACTTGCGGTGCTTGGCGTCGTTCGCCGTCCAGCCGCCGTCCACGGTGTTGGCGTGTTCCCACAAACGCGGAGCGACGAATTCAGCAGCGAAGCCCAGGTCCTTGAGCTGCTTCTTCATTTCCTTCACGCGCTTGCTGGTTTCCTGGACGCTCAAGTCGGCCGGGCAGACGTCGTCGTCGTGGAACTGGATCGCGTCGAAGCCGATCTCTTTGAAGATTTTCATCTTCTGGTCCCACGAAAATTCCTCGCGCACCGGCGGCCCAAACGGATCGGCGCCCGGATGCAAATTCCAGGGCCCCACCGAAAACCGAAACGTCGCCTTCCCCACCTTGATCACTGACATGTTTCCTCTCCTTTTCTAAAATCCAATTTTGAAGCCGTCGATAAGCGTAGATTCGTTACCTGTCACTTGTCACCCGTCACTTTTCCCCGGCCATTCAATTTCGATGTGAACGTTGTTGTAATCCGGGTCGTCCACATTCCCCCGGTAGCGGCAGACCATGCCCTGCGGCAAACCTTTCATGCTGATCTGCTGCCCGTCCGAAATCACATGCCCCGTCGCCTGCATCTGCACAAACCGGTTGCACATCTCCACCGCGACTTCCTGGTACGCCGGATTCACGTCGTGGATGCTCAGGTCGGGCCGTCCGAATTTCCGCATTCCCCGCGTGTGCAGCCAGACCGTGTAATCGTCCTCGTCTTCCTCGCTGATTAGAATCACCACATGCCGCCCCGGCTCGGGTTTCGCGGGCTCGAAGATGTCCTTCCGCCAGTCCTCCGGTTTCCACCAGCGCAAGATCTGCGTGTCCGCGATCGCCACGCCGCCGTGGTCGATCAGAAACGTCACCAACCCCACCACGTCGCGGAAGTAATCGAGCGTCCGCGGATCCGACACCGTTCCCTTCACCACGATGCACTGCGGCGACTCATTCACCGCGCTTTCCAGTTCCGGCTGGTCCGAGAGAAAACCCGCGAAGACTCCGCGCGTGAACGTCTCGAACACCGCTTTGTCTTTCGGCCGGCTGTACTGCATCACCTTGATGCCTTCGGGAATTCCCGTCGAACGGTACGCCTTGCGCGAAAGATTGAACGGCTCTTCGAATTCTCCAAACACCACATAAAAGAGGAACGGATCGCCGCCCCCCGGCTGAAAGTGCTCGCGCTGCCAGGCCGTCGTGTTCGCCATGCGCAGACCTTCTCAAAACTGACTTTCACCACAGAGATCACAGAGGACACAGAGTGGAGACTAAATAGATCTTTCTCCGTGTTCTCTGTGATCTCTGTGGTGAAAATTGCTTACCCCAGTTGCACAACCTGATTCTTCTTCTGCGATTCCAGCGCCGCCGTGAACAGCTTGTGACTGATGATCGTCTCCTGCGGCGTCGCGCAGCCGAACGGAACGGCCTTCGCGCCTTCGCTCAGTTCCAGGCAGAACGCCGCCCACATCTGCAGCATCGCGTCGGTGAATCCGAACTCAAAAATGTGCCCCGTGATCGTCTTGAAAATCGGCGTGTAGCCCACGTCTTCGCTCTTCCACGCCTGCGCTCCGCCGGGTGTGTAGTCCATGGAACGCAACGTCTTCGGGAACTGCGTCGAGAACTCCATCGACAGTTTCGTGCCGCGGACTTTCAGGAACCACGTGTCCGTATCGCCGGGCGAAATGCGCTTGGTCGTGATAGTGATCGGGAAACTCTGGCCGTCGGCCTTCGCATTGCACAGCAGGGTCGCGTTGTCCCACGTCTCGCACGGCTCCATCTTGCCGTCCTTACCGGGGCGTTCTTTGACGATCTTGCTCAGGCAGGCGCGCACGTCCTGCGGAATCCAGCCCAGCCGCAGCGGCACATGCAGCGTGTGCATGCCCAGATCGCCCATGCAGCCGTACTCGCCGTTGAATTTGACGATGCGCTTCCAGTTGATCGGCTTGGTCGGATCGAGATCGGACGAATGATGGAAGCCCGATTCCACTTCCATGATCGTGCCGAACTTGTTCTCACGCGCCGCCGCAATGATACGTTGCACTGCCGGAAAGTACGGAAACTCCGACGAACAACGCACGAACACATTCGGATTCGCATTGATCACTTTCAGAATCCGCGCATTCGCTTCCGCATCGATGCCAAACGGCTTCTCACCGAGCAGATGCTTCCCCGCCTTGATGATGTCTTCGTATATCTCAGCGTGAAGATTGTGCGGCACCGCGCAGTAGATCGCGTCGACGTCCTTCCGCGCAAGCAGTTCCTTGTGCTCGCCCGTATAGAACTGAATCGACGGAAAGTTTTTCTTATACCAGCCGAAAAGATCCGCGTTCTTGTCGCAAATCCCGACGATCTCTGGCTTCACGTCGATGTCCAAGAGATGACACCAGCGCGCGGCGGCGCTCGCGAACTCGCGGCCCATCAAACCGCAACCGATGATTCCAAATCTGATTGTTTTCATTTTTCCTCGCTCATTTTTTTAACCACAGAGCTCACAGAGAACACAGAGTAGGAAATGAACTCTGATCAAAAACTTTAATCTGTTCTCTGTGCGCTCTGCGATCTCTGTGGTGAATTACTTCGTTCCCACGATCTTCAACGCTTCCTCGACGCTCACCCCGCGATGCACAATCGCCATAAACGCCTCCGTCATCCCCTTCGGATTCGGGTGCTGAATGACGTTGCGGCCGTAGACGATTCCGCTGCTGCCTTGCTTCATTAGGTCGACAGTGCGCTGGAAAATTTCACGATCCGGAGCGCGTCCGCCGCCGCGCGGCAACACCGGCACGCCGGCTGTTTCGATGATCTTGTGGTATTCCTTCACGTCGTCGCACGGATCGGCCTTGATAATGTCCGCGCCCAGTTCGCGCGCCTGGCGGACGAGCGGCAGGATCTTGTTGATGTCGCCGTCAACCATGTAGCCGCCGGCTTTCTCGTTCGATTGCATCACGAGCGGCTCAATCATCAGCGGCATGCCGTAGCGATCGCACTGCGGCTTGAGTTTCAAACAATTATCGATGCAGGCCGCGTAAAGTTCCGGCTGGTCGGGCAGCAGCAGCAGATTCACCACCACGCACGCCGCGTCGAGGCGCAACGCCTGCTCGACCGGATCTTCGATCATGCGGCTGATCAGGTACCGCGGCAATTTTTTGCCGTACACGTTCGCAACGTCGGTGCGCAGCACGAGCGACGGCTTCTGCTTTCCCGCGATTTTCTGCAGAACAGTCGCCTGTCCGACACTGAGCTGAATCGCGTCCGGATTCGCGGCGACGATCGTCTCGATCGCCTTCTCCATGTTCTCGATGCCGGCGAGAAACGAAACCTCATTAAAAAATCCATGATCGATCGCGACGTCGAAACATTTTCCCGACGAAGCGAACAACCTGTTCATGCGCGGCTTTACAAATGTCATGTTGTCTAGACTCCTTTTCGTTTTTTGGAGCGCGAGCCTGGCGCCCGCCCCTCTGCGGTCGCTCCATTCGTTCGCTTAGATCCATCGCTGTTCATGTTGCCCTCCACTATTAAGGAGAGGGACTTGGGTAGTCGAAGCTGTTGCTGCCTTCTGCCTTCCGCTGTCTGCCTTCCGATTACGTTCCGACACCATGCAGCGGCTGCGGCACCGTAATGAGCGGCGTCTCCGGCACGCCGATCGCACCGCCGACGTTGCTGCTTCCGGCCGGAATATTCTGTTCGAGGACAAACGGCCCCTGCGCGACGTAGAGATCCACCTGCAGCGCACCCGCATGTCGGCTCGCCGCAAGAACGCCGCTCTGTCCCGGACGCGAAATCATGTGCATCGAACGGACCACGCGCAGCAGCGGCACTCCCGGCTTGATCGCCAGAGCGTTCGCCACAGGCAGCGGAGCCGAAACGCCACTGAAGCGCTGGCGTCCGCCGTCAACGCGCAATTTGTACTGCTCAGCCAGGCAATGGAAGAGCGAGCGGTTGTTCAGATCGAGACGGTCGAGTCCCGGGACGAGCAGCGCGTGGATCCACGTGTACTCGAAGAACGTCGGCACGTTGTTGACGCGGCGCATGCGTTCGAGTTTCACCCAGCCGCCCGGCGGATCGTTGCCCTCCGCCAGCAAGCACGTCGGCACGCGATCGACCGAGAGAACCTTGGTTTCAACTTTCAATTTCTGCGCGGCGAACGCGTCGCTGGTTCCCGTCACCGAGAACAACCCGATCGGCAGCGGCGGCTCAGTCACAAACGCGCCCTTGCCGCGATGCTTGTAGACCAGGCCTTCGCGCACGAGACCTTCGAGCGCCTGGCGCACGGTCGGGCGGGTGACGCCGTAAGTGCGGCAGAGTTCATGCTCGCTGGGCAGCTTGCCGCCGACGTTGTAAATTTTGCGAGCGATCTCTGCACGCAGGATGTCCTGCAGTTGGTGATACAGAGGGACCGGCGAAGTCATATCGAGTTTCATCGTCGTGTACCCGCGCTTGTACCCGTTCCCGTCGCGAACCCGGGAGGGGTGATGGCCACAGACCGAGACGTCTTTTCGTCGTTCACTGAAATTGAATACACCATAGCTTGTCATCTTGTCATTACAAGTCAAGCTTTTTTTCAGAAAATTTTTTTGAGGGGTCGCCCTATGAAGCCGGGCCGGATTTAGCAGGTAGGAACGAGATTTAATACACCGTTTTCCTTAACAAGTTTGAGAAAGTTGTAAATAATTTTCAATCATCACGTGATGTTTCGGCCCTCCTTCAGGAACTGCTCGGCTCCACTTTCATTCTTCCAGAGCTTTGTGGCGATCGTGTCTTGGTTTGGCTCTGCCGCGTGCTAATATCTCCGCCCGCCATGTCCGCCACGCACTACGACACGCTCATCCTCGGCGCAGGAATGTCCGGCCTCGCCGCCGGGATCCGCCTCGCCTACTACGAGAAGAAAGTCTGCATTCTCGAACAGCACACCATGCCCGGCGGGCTGAACAGTTTCTACCGGCTCGACGGCCGCAACTTCGACGTCGGACTGCACGCGATGACCAACTACGTCCCGCGCGACATCCGCAGCGCGCCGCTGAACAAACTGCTGCGCCAGCTGCGCCTGAAGTACGACGACTTTCAGCTCAGTCCGCAGCGCGTCAGCGACGTGCGCTTTCCCGGCGTGAAGCTGCGCTTCAGCAACGATTTCAAACTGTTCGAGAGCGAAGTCTGCGAGAAATTCCCGAAGCAGGCCGACGCGTTCCGTAAACTCGTCGCGCACATTCACGCGTTTAACGAGCTCGATCTGAACGCCAAGCCGCTCTCAGCGCGCGAAGTCATCGGCACTTTTTTAAACGACGCGCTGCTGATCGACATGATTCTCTGCCCGCTGATGTTTTACGGCAGCGCCAACGTCGACGACATGGAATTCGGCCAGTTCGTGATCATGTTCAAAAGCATTTTCTGTGAAGGCTTCGCCCGTCCGCGCGCCGGCGTGAGACAGATTATTTCGACGCTGCTCAAGCAGTATAAAGCCTGCAAGGGCGAACTGCGCATGGGCTGCGGCGTCAAGCGGCTTGTCGTCAGCGGCGAGCGCGTCAGCGCGGTGGAACTCGATACGGGCGAGACGCTCACGGCGAATTCGATTTTGTCGTCGGCGGGGTTTGTTGAAACGATGCGACTGTGCTCGGACACGGACCCGGCGGCGATTGCGGAGCTCGACAAGAACACCGGGCGCATGACTTTCATGGAATCAATCTCGGTGCTGGATTGCCCGGCCGAATCGCTCGGCTTCGATCAGACCATCACGTTCTACAACGACAGCGAACGCTTCCGTTACCGTCCGGCCGAGGACATGGTCGACCTCTCCAGCGCCGTTGTCTGCGTCCCGGGAAATTTTCAGTACGACACGCCGCTCGACGAAGGCATGGTGCGCATCACGCACATCGCCAATTTCGATCTCTGGCAAAAAATTCCGATCGACGACTACAAAGCGAAGAAGAAGGAGTGGTACGAGCGCAGCGTCGCCGCAGCATGCCGTTTTGTGCCTGAATTCCGCAAGCACGTGACGTACATCGATACGTTTTCGCCGCTGACCATCCGCAAGTTTACTCTGCACGACAACGGCGCCGTTTACGGCGCGCCGCGCAAGCTGAAAGACGGCCGCACGCGTCTGGCAAACCTGTTCTTGTGCGGGACAGACCAGGGATTTTTGGGTATCATAGGCGCCATGCTCAGCGGTATCTCCATGGCGAATCTGCATGTGCTGCAAGGTACGTCCAAAAGCTGATTTTTCACCGCAGATGCGCGGAGACGCAGAGAACGGAAAGTAAAGGATAGTCATGTCACGCGATTGGTTGGCCGGTTGTAAATCGGAATACGACATCATCATCATTGGCAGCGGCCTCGCTGGACTGACTGCATCCAACATGTTGGCCAAGAACGGCCATTCCGTGCTCCTCTTGGAGCAGCACGGCAACTACGGCGGTCTCGCGACGTGGTTCACGCGCAATGGCGGACATCTCTTCGACATTTCGCTGCATGGCTTTCCGATCGGGATGATCAAGTCCTGCCGAAAGTATTGGACACAGGAAATCGCAGACTCGATCGTGCAGCTCAAGCACATCCGTTTCGACAATCCGCAATTTTCGCTCGAAACGACGTTCGACATCGTCGACTTTAAACGCATCCTGAAAGAGCGCTTCAAAGTCGCCGACAAAACGGTGGATGATTTTTTCAGCACCGTACGCGCGATGAATTTTTACGACGACCAGAGCATGACTGCGCGGCAGCTCTTCGAGAAATTCTTCCCCGGCCGCAGCGACGTTGTGCGCCTGCTGATGGAACCGATCGCGTACGCCAACGGCTCGACGCTCGACGACCCCGCAATCACCTACGGCATCGTCTTCTCGAACTTCATGAGCAAAGGCGTGTACACGTTCCAGGGCGGCACGAATCTGCTCGTCAAAAAGATGCGTGAGGAAATGCGGCGCAACAAAGTCGACATGCGCTCGAACGCGACCGTCGAAAAAATTCTGGTCGACGGCAAGCGCGCCTGCGGCGTGCGGGTGAATGGAAAAAACATCAAGGCCAAGTGCGTGCTCAGCAACGCCAACCTGAAGGCCACCGTCCTGAAAATGGTCGGCCCCGAAAACCTCTCGAAGGATTTTCTCGAAGAGACCAACGCGGTGCGGCTCAACAATTCGAGCTGCCAGGTTTATATCGGCATTCGAAAGGGCGAGAAAATCGACCACGTCGGCGACCTGCTCTTCACCAGTACCCTGCCCTACTTCGATTCCGACGCGCTCTGTTCGCGCAATGTCACCAGCCGCACCTTCTCGGTTTACTATCCCGACATTCGCCCCGGCAGCGACCGTTACTCGATCGTTTCGTCAACGAACGCCAATTACGCTGACTGGAAAGATCTCAGCGATGAAGAATACGCGCGCGAAAAAAAGAAGCTGATCGACGAGAGCGTCGCGGCGCTGGAAAAATATCTGCCCGGCGTCACCGGAAAGATTGACCACCTCGAGGCGTCGACGCCGCTCACCTTCGAACACTACACGCAGCACACGCAGGGTGCGTCGTTCGGCACGAAGTTCGAGGGCCTGAAAGTCAGCATGAACCTGCCCAACGAAATCCAGGGCCTCTATCACGCCGGCAGCGTCGGCATCATCATGTCCGGCTGGCTGGGCGCGGTGAACTACGGCGTGATCGTTGGAAACAACGTCGACAAGTACGTGCGCGAACGATCGGCGGCGACGAAATGAAACACGACTTCACTAACCAAACTGCGCTTGTCACGGGCGGAACTCGCGGCATCGGCCGCGCGATTGCGGAAGCATTTCTAAATTCTGGTGCGCGCGTGATTGCGACGTATGTCAGCAACGAAGAAGCGGCGCTGGAATTTCGCCGCGTGAACGGCGTGCATGCGGAGCGCATCGATCTGCGCAAGTGTGACGTGGGCGACTACGAGCAAGTCGAAGCCCTGTTCAAGGCGCTCGACGGCGCGTACAAGGACGGCATCGATATTCTCGTCAACAATTCCGGCGTACGCAAAGATGCGGTGCTGGCGATGATGAAGCCGCAGGACTGGCACGACGTCGTCAACATCAACCTCAGCGGCACGTTCAATATGTGCAAATTCGGCGTGCTGACGATGATGCGCAAGCGTTATGGCCGCATCATCAATATCACCTCTCCCTGCGGCGATTTCGGTTTCGCGGGTCAGGCAAATTATGCGGCGTCGAAGGCCGGCCAGGTCGGTCTAACGCGCAGCCTGAGCAAGGAAGTTGCGACGCGCGGGATCACGGTCAATTGCGTCTCGCCCGGTTTCATCGGCACCGATCTGATCAAGGATTTGCCGGACAACTTGCGCAAGCAGTACCTCGACCAGGTGCCGCTCAAGCGCTTCGGCAATCCCGAAGAAGTCGCGAGCTGCGTGCTGTTCCTCGCGAGCAAAGAAGCGGCGTATGTCACCGGCAGCGTGCTTGAAGTGACCGGAGGCCTGTGACCGATGCCGATCTGCCGCCGCGACGACAAAAGCGAACACTACCATGCGTTTGGGCCGGGCTGGTACCAGGGCATGCCCGACACCGAGAAGAAATTGTTCAAGGCCGTTGCGTTCTGGGCGCGCTGGTTCGTGGCGCGCGCGGGCTCGAAAGTGATCCTGCCTGAATTCTGCGAAACGCTGAAGTCGCTGCTCCTCAATGTGGAACTCGAACACCGCACGCCGCTGCATATGGCGCTCTGCCGTTCGCTCGACGACATGATCGCCGACGTCGATTTCGTGCGCATGCAAGGCAGCGACCGTTTCAACCAGCGCATGTTCGAATACTTTCGCAGCCTCGAAGAGATGCTGCCCGAAGAAGCCCGCACGCTGCTCACCGACATCCGCAAAGCAAAGGACTGGTAGCGTGAAGCGGTTGTTCATCGCATGCTCCTCATTCGGTGCGATTGTTTTCGTGGTCCTGACAATTGTGTGCTGGGTATACAGCGGTAAAGATACTGGAGGACTCGGCGCGCTTAGTGGCGCGTTGCTTTTACCCTTAAGTGCGTATTTCCTCTTCTGCGCAATCCTGATGGGCGTAGGTGCTCTCTTAGCTGCTGGAATTACTCCTTGGGAAAATCAGGAAGTGAAGAAAGAGAAAAGTGATTAGCATCCGTGAGGCAAAGGACTGCAGTAATGAGAAGCCTAGCAATTGTCTGTTTCTCGTTCGCGGTCTTCTCTTTATTTTTGGCGGTCGTTTTCTGGCGCTACAGCGCGCAGGAGTTTTGGGGAATCGCGAAAATCTTTGCGCCTCCTACTTCGATGACTGCCGGATGGATTTCCTTCTTCAGCGCAATTGTATTTCTCGGATGGGCGATTTTCCTTGGGTTTGTGAAATCATCCACGGCCCGAGAACGAAAGGATTGAATGATCGACATTGAAGCGCTGATTCCGCATCGCGCGCCGTTTTTGTTGGTGGATGAAGTCGTCTCCATCGAGGGCAACACGATCCGCACGCGCAAAAAAGTGAACGGCGACGATCCGGTGTTCAAAGGCCATTTTCCCGGCTTTCCGATCATGCCGGGCGTTCACATCGTCGAAGCGATTGTGCAGAGCGGCGCGATTCTGATTGCGCAGATGCCCGGCGGCACGCTCGGCCTGATGCCGGTGCTCACGCGATTGAACAACGGCAAATTCAAGCAGATGGTGAAGCCCGGCGACGTGGTCGAGATCGAAGCGACGCTGAAAGAACGCATGGCCAACGCGTTTTTCATGGAAGGTTCAGCGCGCGTCGGCGGGAAACTGGCGGTCAGCATCGATTTCGCGTGCACGGGAGTGCCCAAGGGATGAGTTTTCTCGGACTGGATGGAAAAACGTTCGTCGTCTTCGGCGTCGCCAACAAAAAGAGCGTGGCGTTTCATATCGCCGAGACGCTTCGTGCCGAGGGGGCGACGGTGATTTTCGTCGTGCGCTCCGAGATGCGCCGCGAATCGCTGCTCAAGATTGTTCCGAACGCCGAGATTTTTCTGTGCGACGTGGAACACGACGAACAGATCGAGCGCGTGGCGAAAGAAATCACGGCGAAACATCCGCTGATTCACGGATTGGTACACTCGATCGCGTTCGCGAACTATTCTGAGGGCTTCAAGCCCTTCCATGAAACCAAGCGCAAGGATTTTCTGCAGTCCGTAGGCGTCTCGTGCTATTCGCTGATCGCGATGGCCAACGCGTTCAAAAACAACTTCGACAAGAACGCGTCGGTCGTCACCGTTTCAATCTCCACCACGCGCATGGCGGCGGAAAATTACGGCTACATGGGCCCGGTCAAAGCCGCGCTCGATTCGTCGCTCGCGTTTCTGGCCAAATCCTTCAGCGCGTTCTCGAACGTGCGCTTCAACGCGGTCTGCCCGGGACTGTTGAAAACATCCGCGTCTGCGGGGATTCCGGGCTACATCGATTATTACCTCACCGCCGAACAATTCACGCTACGCAAGAAAGCGCTGAGCACACAGGAAGCGGCGAACGCGGCGGTCTTCCTGCTGAGTGAACGTTCCAGCGGAATCAACGCGCAGGGACTGGTGCTCGACGCAGGCATGTCGGTGAATTATTTCGACAAAGATGTGATGAAGCGCGCGCTTCGGCCGTAACGACGTTTCGCAATCTACTTGCTGCTGATCGTTTTCTTTTCCGCGGGCTCTTTCGGCGCAAGCGGCGCCAGCGTGTGCGCTTCCATGTGGCTGAAGTTGATGTGCGTGTTGTAGCCGCCGAGGCCGATTCGTTTGACGGCGATGGGTTCGGGGTCTTCGTAGCGCACAAATTCTTTGCCATCGACGAAGCCGCGGACGAGATTGCCGCGCTTGAGCAGGACGATGCGGTTGATGCGCGGGAAAAACGGCGCGTGGCCGCCGACGTAGCGCATCGGGAAATTGCGGTCCTGCGACGCGCGGGCGACTTCCTTGCCGTTGCGATAGAGAATCGTCGCGCTGCGGCCTTCGGCGTTGACTTCCATGCGGTAACCGCCGCCTTTGTCGCCGCTCTTCAGTGGCGTGACGCTCGCTTCGGGCGCGAGCACCAGCGAAATGTTGTCGAACGGATGGTGCTCGTGGCTGTGCGGCTTGTCCCAGCCGAACCATTCGGTGTTTTCTTCGACGTCGAACGCGAGCAGCGCGTCGGGGCCGAACGTGCGCTTGTTCCAGATCAGGCCTTCGCCGCGCGGCGCCATCAGCGAAATCCAGCTCGACGAGAGCACGCAGGAAATGCCGCCGTGATCCATCCACTCGGAATAATCCGCGCTGCCTTCGCGCCACCAGTCCGTTTCGCGCTGGGCGAACGGATACGAGCCGCCGTCGGCGTCGGTCTTGTTCAGCGCCAGTTCGATGTCGTCGAAATCGACGTGGCCAGAGAAGACTTTCAGCAGCATGCGGCCACCGTCGCCACGGCTGACGGGAATATCCTTCTGCGCGTCCTTGTCGATTCCGGCGGTGAGACTGTTGCCTTTGAAGCGCACGATCAGGTCATGCCAGTTCGTGTCGTCGGGCATCGTCAGCGTGACGGCCGAGGGCGCGGACGGCTTGGCAGCTTCGCGCGGCGGATTGCTGAGCGCCTTCGCGCCATCGATGTGAATGCGAATGCCCGGATCGGGCGCGGCGAACATTTCGATCTCCGCCGATGAGCGCGGTTCGGGCATGCGGATGCGCAGGCGCAGTTCGAGGTCGCGCGTGGTCTCTTCCATGTGGCGCAGAATCGACGGGCCGACGGCGCTGAGGATGCCGTCCTGCACGCGCCAGTGTCCGCGCTCGCGAATCCAGGGGCTCAGATCGTCGCCCCAATCGCCGACGACGGGCCGGAATTTCGCGCGGCGCTCGATCTTGTCGGCGTCGGGCGACTCCGCCATTTTTTTCTGTTCTTCGGGCGTGAAGTCGAGGTAGTCCGACGGATCGGGAATCATGTATTCGGTGAAATGATACGGCCCGATGATGAATTTTTTCTGCACGCGCTCGCCGTACCGCAGCGCCACGCGCAGCACGCGCGCTTCCTCGCCGCTGAGCTTCAGCGTCGCAGCAGCGCCGTCTTTTTTCGCGGGCGCCTCGAATTGCGGGCGGCGCAAAACCAGCGGGCCGCCAGCCTGCGGCTCGACGATGGGCTTGAGCCCGTCAGCGACGACTTCGGCCTTGCCTTTAGCGCCGGCGAGCTGTTCGATGAAAACTTCTTCGAGCGGCATGTCGCCCAGGCGCGCGCTGAGCGAACCCTTGGTGCCGACGAGCGGCTTGATGCCGAGATCTTTTTCGCCGACTTTTTCAGTCTCGACCGTGCGGAACCATTCGCCGCCTTCGCCGACGACCCAGGGAATATGCAGTTCGCCGCCATCGTCGGCCTGCCAGGGAATTTCTTCGAGTTCCACGTCGTCGAACACGGCGTTGCCGCTGCCGACGAAGAAACCGACGCGCCCGGCGCGCGGCGTGGCGGAATAATTTTTCAGCACCAGGTTTCCATCGACAAACACATGCGTGATCCAGGCCCAGCGTTCGATGTCCACGTGATGCCACTGCTTGAGACGCACCGCGGAACTCGCGTCGGCGCTCTCGTTGATGCCGCCGCCGTTAGCTTCGATGCGGGCTTTGCCGTTCTCCATCACGAACGCGATCTGCAGCGCTTCCTTGCCATCCTGCGTGCGGTCGAGAATTGCGCCGTAACGGCCGTCCTTCTCGGGGAAGAAACTGAAGCTGAGCCGGCAGCCGTACCACGGCGCCCCTTTGATCAGAGCGACGGCGTCGCCGGCGGAATTATTTTTCGCCTGCGCGACGCCCGGCCGCGTGCCCGGGTCGCAGATCAGTGCGAACTGGTTGGGGATGCGATTGGGATCGAAGCTGAAATTGATGTCCCATTTTCCGGAGACCAGATCCCAGCCTTCCATGCCGTGGCCAGGCGAGCGCGAGAAATCGTCGGCGAAACGGCGGATGCCGCGCGCTTCTCCCGCGGGGCTGATCGCGCCGATCGGAAGGTACTTCGCGTCGCACGTAAAGAGGAGCTGGTCGACGGCGATGCCGTCTTCGCGTTCGATGATCGTGACCGGAATTTTTCCGGGCTGAAGCTTGTACTTGCCCGCTTCAACCCAGTGCCAGCAACTATAAAGGAGGTCCTCGCCGACGAGCTGCTCGGCGGCTTCGCCCACTTTCAGCGTCAGTGAGTTCGCGCACGAATTGGTCCAGCGCACGCGCGCCCAGGCCTGCCACGTTCCGGGCGTGGGAATGGTGACGCTGAGACTTGCGCGGCCGGTGTGTTCTTTTGTTTTCGAGCCGCCCGGCAGAACCAGCGCGACACCGCCAGCGGCTGAAGCATCATCGCGAATCTGGAATGGAGCGACAACTTCGACGCCATCGGCGAGCGTGAGGACCAGAGCATCGGCCGGAAGTTTAGTGGGCTTCTGGCCTGTACTATTCATTGCAGCGAGCGGCTGCAGGCGATTTTTCGGTGCGGGCTTGAGCAGCGCAACGCCAATCAGGGCGAAGCAGCCCATTCCCACGACGACGGCCAGCGCGCGCTTCATGGAACCCCCACAGAAATAATGCATAATTCATAATGCATAAGGATGGCTCCTTAGCGCGTTATGAATTATGCATTATGCGTTACTCTCCCAAGGCTTTCATCATTTCGTCGGCGACCAGCTTATTGCCTTTCTCGTTCAAATGCACGCCATCTCCGGTCAAAATTCCTTTCTCTTTATTGTCCGGATTGTTGGCTTTTTCGTAATCCTGAAACGCCTTGTGCAGGTCGCACATCTGCGTCTTCGTTTCGGTCGCGACTTTGCGGCTGATCTCGCTGTATTCGTCGAGCATCGCGTCCTGCGGGTTGGCTCCGCCGGTTTTTTCGCCGATGACGCTGGGCGTGCAGAGAATCACGCGCGCGCCGGCGGCGGTGATGCGCTTGATCAGGTCTTTGAGGCCGTCCTCGTACTTGTCCTTCGGCGTGCCCTGGCCCTTCGTCGCGGGATGCGTGAAATGCCAGACGTCGTTGATGCCGATGTAGATGAAAACGATCGTCGGCTTCTTTTCGATCACGTCTTTGTCGACGCGCCCCTGCAGATTCGTGACTTTGTGGCCGCTGATGCCGGCGTTGACGAATTCGAGCCCGAGATCGGGGTGCTTCGCAGTCAGGGTTTCTTTGATAACCGTGATATAGCCGGTCTTTCCGCCGCCGCCTTGCGTGATGGAATCGCCGAAGAAGATAATCTTGTCGCCTTTCTTCAGCGTCGAATCGGCGCAGAAAGCCGTGCACGAAACGAGAATCAGAGCGAGAATGTAACGTGAGAACAAGTCGGAGCCCCTCCTTATTATGAGATATGAAGATTTACACCGTTCAGGCGGCGGGGGAAGTCACATTTAAGGGGCGATTTCGGCATGCATGCGTTGACAACCCATAACGCTCAACTTACACTACGGAGAGTCACGCCGAGAAGTCGGCCGCGCTGAACGTCCGGGGAGAATCATGCCGCATTTCATTCACGAGACCTGCATCGGTTGCACGCTGTGTTGGGAAAAGTGTCCGACGGAAGCGATCGTCGGCGGCGACCGAAAGAACAAGCAGCTTCACGTCATTCTTCCCGATAAGTGCATCGACTGCGGTGTGTGCGGAAATGTGTGCCCGGTGGCGTGCATCACGGACCAGTTTGACCGCACCGTTCCGAAGAAAAAGATGGTCGACCGTCCGCGCCCGGTGATCAACAAAGACAACTGCACGGGCTGCACGTATTGCGTCGATTACTGCCCCGAAAATTGCCTCGAGATGACCGGCGAAGGCAACATCCAGGTCAGCAGCCTCGTGCGCGAAAAAGTCTGTATCGGTTGCGCGCTCTGCGCCGAGATCTGCCCGCACGACGCGATCCAGATGACCGACGCGGCAGAGTGCAAAGATCTGATCGCGCAGGGCTACCTGACGCAGCATTACATCCGCAACGCCAACGAGGCCGGCCACGTCTTCGTCGACAAACCGGCGGCTCCGGCGGCGGCGAGTTCCGCGACGTAACGAGCAGCTCCGATTGCAAAGTCATGAGTGCTGAGTCGAATGCGGCTCGGCACTTTTTTTTTGAAACGCAGAACATGAAATCAAATATCGACACCAACGAGATTGCTAGAGCCGCGGCGCTGATTCGCGCGGGAAAAACGGTCGCGTTTCCGACGGAAACCGTCTACGGACTCGGCGCGGACGCGTTTAATGCGCTGGCGGTGGCGCGGATTTTTGAGATCAAGGGGCGGCCGAGTTTTGATCCGTTGATCGTTCATCTGGCGGACATCGCTCATCTCGAACGCGTCGCGAGCAGCGTTCCGCTGCTGGCGCGCACGCTTGCAGAAAAATTCTGGCCGGGGCCGTTGACGCTGGTGTTGCCGAAAACGGCGGCGGTGCCGGACATCGTGACGTCGGGGTTGAACACGGTGGGCGTGCGCGTGCCAGACCATGCGCTGGCGCGGGCGCTGATCGATGCGGCGGGGACGCCGGTGGCCGCGCCGAGCGCGAATCTTTTCGGCCGCATCAGTCCGACCACGGCGCAGCATGTTCGCGATCAGCTTGGGGCGAGCGTGGATCTGATTCTCGACGGCGGGCCGTGCCGCGTGGGCGTCGAATCGACGATCGTCAGCTTCGCAGAAACGCGGCCACTTGTTTTGCGCTTGGGCGGCGTGACGGTTGAGGACATCGAAGCGACGATCGGGCGCGTGGACGTTTTCGCCGGAAGCAGCGAACGCCCGGCGGCGCCGGGGAATTTGCCTTCGCATTACGCGCCGCGGACGCCACTCACGCTGGTTGGAGCGGACACGCCGGCTGCAGGCGAGAAAGTTGGGTATCTCGCGTTTCAATCGGGGCCGAAGGAAAAGTGCGGCGCGGTGGAGATTCTCTCAGCGCGCGGAGATTTGAAAGAAGCCGCGGCGAACCTGTATGGCGCGATGCGGCGGCTGGATGCGTTGGGGCTCGACGCGATCTGGGCTGAGTCTGCGCCGGAGAGCGGACTCGGGCGCGCGATCAATGACCGCTTGCGGCGCGCGGCGGCGCGGTGCGATTAAAGCGCGCAAGCCAGGCAGACAGGAATGTCTGCCCCGCCTCCCTGCCCCACCGTTTTACTTGCAACACGCGCCGTAACGTCGAAAATTCCATTTTGTCACTCAGGCCCCAGCAATCAGGACATAGAACTCCACGATGATTTACTTCGATAACGCCGCCACCAGTTTCCCCAAGCCGCCGGAAGTGTACGAAGCGATGCTGAAATTCATGCAGGAGCTCGGCGGAAATCCCGGGCGCAGCGGGCACCGCATGGCGACGGGTGCCGAGGGCATGGTCAACGAATGCCGCAATGCGCTGAGCAAATTTTTTGGCGGCAAAGACCCGGCGCGCTGCATTTTCACGCTGAATTGCACCGACGCGCTGAATATGGCGATCAAGGGCGTGCTGCGAAAGCACGACCACGCGATCACGACGGCGCTGGAACATAATTCGATCAGCCGGCCGCTGCAGCAGGCGTTTGACGACAAATTTATTTCGCTGACGCGCGTCGTCCCGGCCGAACCGGGCGCGTGGAGCGTCGAAGAAATTGTGAAAGCGGTAACACCGCAGACGCGGCTGGTCGCGTTGACGCACTGCTCGAACGTGTGCGGCATCGTTAACCCGGTGGCCGAGCTCGGCAAGGCGTTGCGCGCGAAGAACGACGGCAAAATCATTTTCCTGGTCGATGCGGCGCAGTCGGCGGGAGTGGTACCGCTGGACATGGAAGCGGCGCAAATCGACCTGCTCGCGTTTCCCGGCCATAAGGCGCTGTTCGCTCCGACGGGAACGGGCGCGCTGCTGATAGGATCGAAATTCAACGCGGACGAGCTTCATTTCTGGCGCGAAGGCGGCACGGGCGGCGACAGCACCAGCCCGCACCAGCCAGGCGAACTGCCGCACCGACTCGAAGGCGGCACGCCGAACACGATGGGCATCGCGGGGATGCTCGCAGGAATTCGTTTCATCAACCGCATCGGCGTCGACAAACCGGCTGAGCACGAACGCAAAATCATCAAGCGCATGATCGACGCATTCGACGCGGACAAGCGCTTCACGATCTACGGCACGAAGGACATCTCGCGCAAAGTCGGCGCGCTGTCGATCACGATCAAAGACCGCGACAACGCGGAAGTCGCGAGCATTCTCGACCAGGCGTTCTCGATCGCCCTTTCCAGCACAGTGGGATCCGAAGCTTGGAATTCACGTGACTTGAAGTC